>Ga0307507_10001618_pt1 | contig 49850 bp, 57 predicted proteins | sample 7_EM_MG_FD_207223 | JGI IMG/M metagenome (GOLD analysis project Ga0307507, IMG submission 207223) | Populus trichocarpa ectomycorrhiza microbial communities from riparian zone in the Pacific Northwest, United States - 7_EM | ecosystem: Host-associated > Plants > Roots > Unclassified | place...
CTTCAGTTCGCTTCGAGAATCCAATAAGACCAAATATACTTAGCTATTAGGAACTACTTGGTAGTTGCGATATAGTAAGAAGTTTGTTACAACAACTTAGTCTAAGCCTCCGCTACTTAGTCTCGTTATATACCGCACTTTGGTATAGAGATAGTATCGTTACCCTATCGATTCCCGCCACCACCCAGGAGGCGGTTACACCAGAGGTTATTACTCTGGAAACTTTTAATTTGGACTCAGATTTGGAGCCTGAATGGATTGATAGGGGCTCAGATACCGGGTATCATGGAGCAAGCCAGCGTGTTACTCAACCACAACCACAGCGAATCCCCCGTAGCTAACTTTGAGAGACATCTTGACCAATCTGGGATCATGCCCCTTCACTTTTTTTATTTTTATTTTATTTATTTCCTGTACACTTTCGGTATTGGATTCGATGGGAAATCTTAGGCGGCTTCCCCGTTATGGGCGGTTTCCTCTTGACATACGTTAATATTGGGTACAGCGTAGTCGGGTCCATCTTCCAAGTTCCTCACCTCCTCAAATATATATTCAACAAGACTCAGAGGCTAAAACAGACAGAGTTTTAGGTCTAAGAGAGGGTAGAAGGCCGGCCCCGAAGCGTGTTCGCTCTGGCTCTGAATTGAATCTGAAATAAGATGTTTCTTACATTCTTTTTTTATTAAGTTTTTATTTTGATCGTGTTTTTATTTTTCATCTATTGTGGAGTGGAATGTCTTGTTCTCCTTCCTGGCTTGTTCTCCTTACTGGCTCTCTTACTTTGTTTGTCCATACTGGCTGTCTTACTGGACTTCAATTAATATAATATTTTTTCCTTGAACGTGCTTTTTCCTTTTATTTTTGGCCTTTCTTTAGCATGTTATTTACCTCCCCAATGATATATATGATGATGATAAGGTTTACTCCCTACACAATTCTGATAGTGGAGGGATTTTCTTTTTCTTTTTTTTGAATTTGAAGTTTTAAGTTTTCGAGTTGTGGCGCTTTTGCCGCTATAGGCCGCCGTACAACGCGATGTGGTACGTTGATCAGTTTAGACTTAGATTCATATTCCAATTCCTAATAAATGCAGCAAAAAACAGAGTGTGAAAACCTCCTCCCCTCCTAACGACTCAATATACAATAATATGTATTGGAAAATGACCCTGCACCTTGGCACAGAGGCAATGACTTGGATGGTAAGTGCTTTTTATCATTCGGATAATATTCCAATAGTGAACCCCCGGCATGGATCGGTTTCAGTAAAGGTTAATTCTTTCCAAGGACTTCTCGGAGCAGACGGTCGACGAAGGAATCTGGCCGGAAATCGTGTTATCATCTACTAAACTCAAAATTGGTTAGTGGTCTGTTGAAGAGAGCATCTCTCCCACACTACAGTCAAGGCTGCTGGCAGAGGGGTAAGAATAAAGGGAAATAGGGTAGGAAAAAGGCGAAGAAGGGAGGGAGAAGTCGATTCGGGAAGAAGGAAAACTACTGGTTTTGGGTAGGGAACACGAAAGAGAAGGGGAAGAATAAGCGCAAGAAATAAAAAGAAAAGAGTACAAATGACGGGGAAAATTTTGCTAAAGGTTAGTGCGGGGCAGACGGACTACATAAGAAAGCTCTGTGTCCCAAGAGAGAGCAGATAGTGAATAGAGGGAGATAGATTTGAGATAGACAAGGCAAGGACGAGTGAGAGTGGCGCACACAATAACTCTGTATCCAAGTTTTCGAGTAATAATACGGTAGCGTAAGCCGTTAAAGCTCTACCATTCTTCCCCGATCGACCACTCTCCCAGCACTTCTGGAGTAAGTCCTCAGGGGGACTGGACGACCCGTTCAAGATGCCTCTGCGCCCCACCTCCAACCCTCCTTTTTGCTACTTTTACGTGGGTCAAGGTTCAGCGATTTGGCTTTGGCTGATGACAGTATCATAATACCTACCACTTAATAGCATGGATAATCTCACTCTGCTCTCCTGCTCCGTCTCCACTCAAGCCCTCGACTATCATACAACAAAATAAAGGTCGATTATTTGAAGGAAACAACCCCTTTTAGAACCTGTTAGTTAGAGATCACATATAATAGGCTTGGTCGAGCAAAATGAAACGCTCCAGCTGGCTAGACAAATACATGAGCTTAAAGACATTATAGGGTTACGGTATGACAATATGTGATGTATATCTACGTTTGTTATCCTCGGAGTAAGAGGTTCAATTTGCGGCGGCCTTTATGAATCAATTAATAACTCCCCTCCTAATTCCCCGTAGCGCCTATCCAAGCAGTTTATGCCTCTCTACTTTTCCAACCTGAATTTCAGCTTGGATTGTGCAATTGAGTACCGTACCTTGATTCCCTCCCCCCTAGTGTTGTTCACGAGCCGGCTCAAGCCGCCAAGACTCCGAGTCTTGGCAGGCGGAGAGGGTGGTACGAGGCATGGAGTTGCGGCGGTAGGAGGTTACGATGGTTTGATGGATAAGTGGTAGCAGCGCCAAGAGACTCGAGTCTGCTCGTGGACTCCTGTTCGAGCTGGCTCGCTAAGAGGGTCGAGTCCGCTCGACTCGTGCACAACACTACTCCCCCTCGTTCTTACCTCCATATCCCCTCCCCCTCTCTCATTCTCATTGACTCCCGAGTTCTCTCTTCAATCTCCCGAATAACAAAAGCCTCTTATATAATGAGGATAGCTACCCTACAGCAGTTAAGAATTCTTGCCCTACAATATTACTCACTGTTACAGAGAGCGAGATACAGTAGTAGAGTATACCCTCCCCCCCCCGGCCTACCTTGCTCATCAGTATCCCCTCCTCTCTCCACATCTCCTCACTTCCAGGTCCCCCAAACTCCGGCTCCTCTTTTCCCTCTCCCTTCTCCTCCTTCTTGATACCTACCATTCCCTTCTTCTATCTTCCTCCTATCCCCTCTCTCTCCGCTTCTCGCCTAATCCTCCACTACCCTTTTCTGCTCTCTCACTTTTCCCCTCCCCCTGCTCCTTCCCGTACTCCGCGCCCTCCACATAAAAGGAACAACACTTGAGCGCTCTACTAGTTTCCGAATACGGTATGTAATAGCTACGCAGATCGTTCAAGGATAGCCATTGTTTCAATTTTGGCCTTTTCTACCTTTAGTCCGAGATCGAGTCTGCGTGGACTCTATGAACCCAAAGCCTAGCAATCCAAAGCAAGTCTAAGACGAATTCCTTTTTCTTTGAGCAAAGAGGAAAATGTATGATATTACAAAAATCAAAAAAAATCAGCACTTAAATCCCAGAGGAAATCTTACAGGGAGAAGCAGAATATTAGTTGTATCACCCCAGGAACAAGCCATCGTCTAACAACCCCCCCAGTGAATCGTCAGCCCCGAACCCGGACTAACTCTGCCCCTCCCTTCAACCACCTTTGTCCATTGTCTTAACCGCTGCTGCGGTATCATCCCTTAGCTCTCTTATTCAGCTATCGTCGCTTCGCTTCCCTTTACCTCAGGCTAGTGCCGCTTTCCCGGTTCCGATATAATCGGCGATATCTTAGAGACGGAGAAAGATAATTGAAGCCTTACTCACTCTCAGCTACTACCACCCCCTCATACCCTTCATTTTCCCACCTTTTCTTTATACTGTTGGGCCTCCAAGCTTCTACCGCTCACTAAAACCCCGCTGGAAACAGACAACGATATCGAAGGATGCCCCCAATAAGGGCCCTCCCTGCTCGACACCTTGCCAGCTATGTTCCATGCCAGCTGTAGGGTTTCTCAAAAAAGAAGAGAAAGATTCGTCGCACGCTAGAATGAGCAGCTCCCGATCTGAGATTCGAGATCCGAAATCATTAACGCCAACCTCTTCCATCACACCGGCCCCTCCCCATCACTCATTCAAGCATTCGATTGCGTCAGCCTCCTCAACTTCAAATACCCCTCCGACAACCCCATATGCTCCCCTCGCGGCCTCGCCCCCGCTGATCGTTCGCCCATGGTACCCAAACATCAACATCAGTAACAACAGCAGTACCAAATTCCTACCCACAAGCCTCAAAACTAACCTCACAGGAGCAATATCAGCAGCATTATCAACCCTCTCCCCGGGCCTCTGATTTACTGAGGTCATACGACGGGAACAGAACTCCAACAAGCACACCGCACTCAAGTATAGCGCAATCGCAAGACGGGAAATAACGCTACTGGAAATTCTTTGAAAGAGAGGTGGTCTGCAGACCAGCAGCGGCAGCAAAAAGCTATTGTTAGGGTGACTAAAGGAGACTATTCCTTTGGCCATTTCGCCATTTTTCCGACCATGAGTACTAGAAGTTTCGGTCGAGTGCACCTTGTTCAGTCAGGGCACAACCTCCGCTCTTTTGCTGTCAAGGGCCTTAGGAAGGCCTAGGTTGTCACGATGAGATAGGTGGAGCATACCAACAATGAGTAGCGCATGCTACAGAAAGATAAGCATCCCCTTTTGATAACCTTGTGGGGAAATTTTCAGAGTGGCAGGGGTCTTTGCGTGGTAGTAAGTTTCATCGAAGGAGGGGAACTCTTTAGTTTGCTAACCGAAGTCGTGGGAGAGTGCCATGCAGTGACTCGGGCTAGCTAAACGGAAAGTCTATTAACACCCATCTCACCTTTCAATAGCGATTGCTGCACCCTGTTACTAAATTCTACTATGCGGAAGTTGCTCTTTCCCTTTATTAACCGACGCTAACCAGATAATCTATCAAGATTTCAAGCCGGAAAGCTTGCTCCTAGACCGACACGGTCATCTAAAGATTACAGATTTCGAGTTTGCAGGGGAGTTTCCAGATATAACATGGAAGATCTGTGAAACAATAAATCTGTGGACTGGTGAGTTTGAAGGCATTTGGCTTTCGGCTGATTCCCTCTTGGCTGGGTGGTTTTCACCAGTTGGCATTGTCTAATGGGCTGGTGCTTCCTAGGCTGACCCTCGGCAACCTTATCTTCGAGATGCTCTGCCGTTAACCCTATGTTTAGTCCGTTGATTTTGTAGGATCCCGATCAAGTTACCCACGGCCAGGGCTAAGCGAGCCAAACGGGACCGTTGCCTACCCGGCACTTTATCTGTATTCCTATTGTGTAAGTATGATTTCCTTCCACTGAAAGAACAATATTTAAGGTATGTTTCTACGGTAGGCTTCCACAGAAAGCCGGGAGGGGTCGCGGTTACGACAAGGTAGTGGGATTTAAGCAGCAGGGGAAGGTTGGCTTGGGTGGAAGGAGGGTAGGCAGCGGCCGTGACATACAAGGTTTTGAAGCTGTTGCAACCCTTGGGGGAGGAAATCTTCTTGTACTTTAGGACCTCATCTAGGTTTTTCCTATCATGTTTTTGTTTTTGACTCCTCCGATGACTTTGTCTCCATTTTTCCCCCATTTTTCCCTTAACCCCAAATATCGATGATGTTGTGCCTCTCTTTACGTTTTCTTTCTTCATCACCTTCCCCACTGAATTTTCCCCCTTTTTTCGCTCCTCCTGGTACTGGTGGTTCGCTTAGATAGAAACCGTTTTTTGCTAGTCTACGTTCTGTTCTTCCTGTTGGCATGGGTGGTAGTAGTAGTATCGCACCGTAGTATAATTCAAATAGAATGCCCTTGTTCGGATAGCATGTATGGTTGCTTGCTTGTCATACGCGGAGCGTTGCTCGTGGTGGCTTTTAGTCTCGGAGATTTCAGAATCACTTCAATTCAAGCCAGTTTTTGGTTCAACTATGCATAGAGGTTGAAATAATAGCTACCTCGCAGTGACCATTAAAATTCGAGACCTTGGCCCCATCTAAAGCTAGTACGAAATAAGGTATCAGACACACTTCCCGCAGGCATAGGCTAAAATTAGGAATATCCAGGAAACCAAGATAACAGTACCAAACACCTATAATCGCCCTCCCAGCGATGTGCAAACCATTATAACAGAAGTAAAACAGAGGCAAACATCTATTTTTTCGTTCTCAAACACATAACAATTTAGCTAAATATCTGAGAAGACCCAGTCCGAGCATTGGACAGGTGAAACCTCCCGCCTTGGCTATCTCTGCCGAAGTTTTACCAGGAGTACTTGTGTCCAGATCATCTTATCTAAAAGATGGATCATTGGCCATTGTTAGATCGTGGGCAGAGGTGGCAGTGGAGTCGGCACCTGACGGGCTAGCACTGAGCGTAGAGAGGGAGTCGATCTGAGAGCTTGCCGATTTGAGGGCGGCGGCGAGAGCTTCGGGTGTGAATACGGACCCGATGGCAGAGTTGAGAGCCTGCTGGTTAAACTTGAGGCTAATAGCCGAGTCCAGGGCGCCCTGGTTAAGCTCTGAGCTGATGGTACAGTTCAGGGCGGCAGCGAGAGCTTCAGGCGTGAGTGTGGAGCCGATGGCAGAGTTGAGTGCTTGCTCGTTCAGCTTCGAGGCAATGGCTGAGTCAAGGGCAGCCTGGTTAAGCTTTGAGCCAATGGCAGAGTTCAGGGCAGCAGCGAGAGCTTCGGGGGTGAGTCTGGAGCCGATGGCAGAGTTGAGAGTGTGCGGGTTAAGCTTGGAGCCGATTGCAGAATTCAGGGCGGCGGCGAGAGCTTGGGGGGTGAGTGCGGAGCCAATGGCGGAGTTGAGGGCCTGCTGGTTGAGCTTGGCGGCAATGGCAGAGTTAAGGGCGTTCTGGTTAAGCTTCGAGCCGATGGCTGAGTTCATTGCAGTGACTAGAGTGTTGTGGTCGAGCTTGGAGCTAATGGCTGAGTTTATGGCAGTGGTGAGAGCCGCGGTAGTAAGCTTAGATCCCAGAGCGGCCTCCAGCGCGGCGTCAATATGGCGGCCAGGATCCTCCAAATCAATGAGAGCAATGGCGTCGGGATTCTCAGGATTCTCAGGATTCTCGGGATTCTCGGGATTCTCGGGATTCTCGGGGCGGGCGGGTGGGCTCATCCAATTTTGTATTTTATCCTTCAACCCGCAGAAGTAAACCACCGAATAAAATGCAAGACAAACCCCCAATATATATCCGTAATGAATAGAATGATTAACGAATGGTTTTAGTCGGGGCCAAACGAGGTCGAGCTCGAAGTCCATTAGGGTCCACCCCCCGCATACCAGCTGGAAGGCCCAGTGGGTGCCTCCCACCACTATCGGTAGTGCTTTATGTACGGCTTTAATTACCCCTTTGCGGATATTGCTAAGCTATTTTGTTGACACATTAGTATACGCCTAAGGGAATTATGGGGGGAATGATTGATAGTGTCATACATTCGGATCCTTGGCGGCGGGTCCTGCCCTGGTTGCGACACTCAACTCTGTGTGGCAGGCTGGGCATTTGATGACAGCGGGATTCGGCATTCTCGGTGCTCTCGGGTTGATGGATGTTATTAGCGGTAATGAAAAAGGGGACAGATGAAGAAGGGCGAGAGGGAAGAGGCGAGGGGTGAAATGAAAAGGGGAATCTAAATGACGGGATGCATAGGCAAACTTTGTCCGGGGAGGGCTATCCTGGGGTGATTGGCAAAGGCACAACGGTCAAACACGCAAAAACGAGAACTAGACTCCGGCTAGACTAAGGGGCAGGTATAATCAGAAACTTCATTCGCTAGTCATCTTTGTAAACTAACTAAACAAGCATAAGAATATAATATTATAGAGCATGATATGAGGAAACAATCTTAACTATTCCGTCGTTTCTCACACTCATCCCTTTCACTCCATGCATAATCTCAGTTGCCTGCACGCTTCCATAACGATGATATAGGAAAGACATGACCATAAGGCTCTAATAATATGGCTATGGTGGGTGGACAGACTAAAGGCGCGACAGCCAAACACATCAACCCAAAGAACTAAAGTAGGACTTAACTCAAGGGCAGGTAAATGAGAAACTTGGTTCGCTCTCTTTCTCTCTTGTAAACTAACTAGACAAAACATAAGAATATACAGAGTGTAAGGAAAACATCTGAACCATTCTATCGTTCCCCATACTCATCCATTTCGCTCCATTCATAGCTCCACATTCCTGCATAACGATAAAGGAAAGACAAGCTCACATTTGATATCCGTCAATCCTTTCAACTTGTAAACAAATGAAATCAGCAAAGATATTATGTATGCTTCCTGCATGACCACATCCGTCAACTCTAACAAAAGCATCTCTACCGATCTTTCATCTCCCGTAAACTTCAGAACAAATTAAATCACTCAAACACACTCTGTAATCTTCATAGTCCTTCTCATTCCCATCGACTTTCACATATTTGTCCATCCACTATCCACTTCCGCCAACTCTAACAAACTTAGGATGGCAAGGTTTTTGTCCATCCCCAAGGTGGCGAAACTGATCAAGTCAGGTTAAGAATTAGAGATATCCGACAGCAACGAGCAAATAATGCACTTCCGAAGCTAAAAATAAGCCGGCGGTATGTGGGAAAAAAAAGGCGAATGAGTTGATGAGTCTTGCTTGAGATTGCACATTTCCGGAAATTGGAAGAAATTTCTAGCCAGACATTTGTGTTTCCTGTTTCTCGGGAGAGACTTTCCCAGGTTGACCAAATTCTCCACCGGCAACCGGAGGCTCATAGTCAGATTGTATCATTCTGTGAAAAGAGCACGGAGGCAAATATTTTTAAGAGGCCAAAGTCGAAAGAGATTCGGGATATATTTGATAGACTAACGCGGCTAAGTTACACATCAAACCAACGGACACAATTGACCTAGAAAAGGCACAGAAACGTCATGATGATTGGATGAGGCGGAGAAAGAAACTGTTTGGAAAGACTAATGCGCCGCTGCGCATTCTTGTGCAACATGGGGCATATATGGAAGGGCGCAATAAGTACCGCTTCTGCTCGGAGGATAGATCACGGACTCCGGTCGGGCCATCCCAGCGGGAGCCGAGTCCAGATTCTAAGAGTTACGGGTCATTTGGTGAGCTGCAGAGGGGTGAGAGGCTGAGGGAGCTTTTCTGCATATGTAGACAGCTAGAGGCTGGGGGGATGGTTGGGTGGGAGGTTTGTCCTCGGTATTGAAGTTTGCGTTCTGCTTGAAGTGATTTGATTTACAGGCTGTGATTAGGTACCACGGCAAATATCTCTAGATCGCTTAAGGGAGATGAGGAGTAAACTTGTTCAACCTACGATTACCGGGTTGGGGTACCACGTGATGCGGCCTGACCAAAGCAGGAAGCACTTATCGATTAGCGAGCAGGGACCGAACATCTTCTTTTAATTCCTGATGAGTGGGATTGTCTTCGCCGGATCGCCGATGCGCCGACTAAATTTAGGGGATGCGTTCGTCCGTTTACAACTGCCATTGGCCTTTCAGGTCCAGAGGTACCAACTCTGCGGCTCTATCGTATCTCCGTGAGACAGAAGGAACCGAAATTCTTCCCTCACCAGAAACCAATCTCTTCCCTACCGAGCTCCCCAAATGGACGCCCATTGCCCCTGGTTCACCCCCTGCTGTCGAAGTCTCCATATCGGCACCCAAAGCCCCACACAAAAAGCAGCAAAATCTAATCGCGCAGATAGGCATCACCTGAAGAAAATATTAAACCATGGGTCCGACGATACAAAATGCGCAATACTGGTGCAATGGCGGAGCAACTGGCTCATAAAACAAACCGCCAAGATCAAAGCTACAATAAAGAGTTCGATCACCAACGCACAAACTAGAAGGAAGGAAAACTTCTCTGCTCTCAGGCTCACGATCCCACAATACTCAATTACTCACAACTCTCTCAACCCCCCCCTGCTCCCCTCTCCACACTCTCGCGCACTCGTCTATCTAACTAAATAAATGGTAGAGACAGGAGCATATATAAAACAACAACGGAGCCTTCCAGGCTCCTTCTCCCATCCTTCCAACGATCGCCACAGAGATCTATTGCCTTCCATGCATGTCTCTTCTTCCATGCGTGCTCCCCTTGCTTCCGTACAGAAAACAATCATGCTAACAAAGGAAAGAAAAATTGTCACAAAGAAAACTCTTTAAGCTCTATAGCCTACTCGCATCCGACTTCTCCTTCACCGATTCAAATTGCATATCCGGTGGTTTGTCGAACAACAATAGCACAGGCTGCGCCTATACTCAACATGCTGAGTAGCATCAAGGAACTTGCTCCCGGTGAGTGTATCTATCCGTAGCGCATATGCCGTGAACTTATTTGTCTAAAGTTAACGCGTCGGGTGTGCGCGTATCCGTGGGGTTGTATGCATGCCCGATAGGTTGAGTATGTCGATCAGCATCCAATAATTTCAACATCACCAACGCGGACGACAACCCGCCTCTACTCCGAACAAGTCACGCCCCTTTTTCCACGAGGAAGCCCGGAGAAGCCAATTGTAAACTCCCATCACCAATCAAACCCGCTCCATCAAAAGGGTCAATGAACTCCTCGTAGCCCCAACTAGCCAAACCAACCTCCGCCTCAGCTAATATTCCTCCTCTTCTTCTCAGCCCCCCCGTCCTAGCCGCAATTTGACTACCCCCGCTTCGGTAGCACTGGCAGCACAATCCTCGCTAAATTTTCCCCTTGTCCATGCCCTCATCGTCTTCATCCTAATACCAACGTCTGAACTCCCGAGCCTGCATGAACACCTCCGATCGCTGCCAAACCTTTAATCAAACGCTCTTTTTTGAACAACTATTTGGGGTAGCGGGGCACAGCGGAGCCAATCCCTAATGACCGAGCAACACAAAACCTTTATTGATATGAATAAAGATAACCAAGAAGAATAAGAAAGATCAGAGTAGTAGAGAAAACAGGGTTGTGCGGTAATGAATGAATGCGATAGTCAACATAGAACAAATGACAAAGGGAATACAAGCTGTCTTATATCCTTCACAACATAGAACCCTTTTTCCCATGACATGCTCCAAGTGCATGCCAAATGGTTCTCCACCTTTCCAGCACATAGTCGTCTTTCTGCTCTCTTTCCGAGACCGGTCCGAGGTAGAGGAACTCTGACCGTGGATAGAGTGATACCGCCTGCCGAGGGAATGGTTGATGTTCGGCAATGAGCAGTATTCATGTTTCGTTAGAGGTGAAGGTGTGTTTGAGAATGTCGCATTAAGTATGCAGGGTGTGTTTGGATGGTCGTAAGAAACTAATACTCGGTGAACTCTTTGAAGCAACGGTTTGTTTCAAATCGGTGTAGCTCTAACGCGGGCCCTGCGGGAATGGGAAAATATGTATGTGGTGAGCAGTTGAAAATGAGGAATTTCCAACACTCCCACTCTGCGAATCCACATATCGCAAGTCTTTTCTTCCATATACACCTTGTTTACTAAAACCAAAAGGAAACAATGACTCGTTAACGAAACTTAATCAGTAAGCATCAATAAAACATATGGAATAAGAAAGTGAGTTCCAGCTCGCAATCTCCCACTCGCTTCAAGCTCCACAAGCTTCCATCTAGATCTCATAGACAATCATCTCTTTTCATAGTCTTTCCACTTTCTCACCCGATAGGGCCTTAGTGAGTAAATCGGCTAACATGTCCCCGGTTGGTAGGTATTCCAGGTGTACTGCCTCTTCTTCCACCTTTTCACAAATAAGATGTTGTTGGATACTAATATACTTCATGCAACTGTAGTACACATGATTCTTAGCTAATGCCATACTTCCCTAGTTGTGAGCAAAGATCACGATTGGGCGGCCTGGCTCTGCTTGTCCACTAATCTCGTTTATCTCGACCATAAAACTCATTACCCATAAAGCTTCCTTGCAAGCCTCTGTGAGCGCCATATACTCGGCCTCTGTTGACGAGAGTGCAACACTGGATTGTAGTTTGCTTGACCACGAGATTGCTGAGTTGGAGGGAGCTGCTTGCTTGATTGAGATTGTGCAAATGAAGGCTCCGGTACTTGGTCTTGTATTCCTATCACCAGCACAATTGGTGTCGCTGAAAACGAATGGGGTAGGGGCGCTTCCTTGGTTGTATGGCCCAAAGTATAGGCCATGGTTTCTTGTCTTACTAATATATTATAGTAGCGATTTAACTGTGTTCATATACTAGGGGGTCGGGTTGGAACTGAATTTGCTGAGTGCCCACACGGCATACGTTAGGTCTGGTCTGGTGGTAAGCATCAAGTGCCTAATACTTCCAAGTATGCTTCGGTAGAGTTGCTCATCCGCGATTGGCTCCTGTGGTGTAGCAATCACCAGTTGTACTCCGGGCTCCATTGGGGGTAGACACACTATATGAATATTGAAAACCAAAGCGTTGAAGGATGGCCTCAATGTACTGATTCTGGGAGAGAATAATCTTGCGTTGTTAGTGTTGGCGAACAATTTTCATTCTTGGGAGGCAAGGTGCTACCCCGATGTCCGGTAGTGGGAATCGTTGACGTAACTCTTGCTTTGCTTTTCTGATGTTTTCAGGGGTACCTATCCAGAGTATATCGTTGACCCAAATGACGGTCCACAAAGGTTGTTGATGATTTATGTTACGATAGTAGATAGTGTGGTCAACAACGGAACGGAAGAAGTTACACTTCTCAACAAGAAACTCATACCAGGCCTTGTTCCAGATCATTCCGAATTGTTACAACACGTAGAGTCCATGCTGGAGGCAACAAACTACCTCTGCTCAATTTGACTTCTACTCCGGTAGTAGAACTCCTTCTGGAATTTCCATCTAAATCTCTTCCTCGAGCTCGCCGTGTAGGTATGCGGTCTTAATGTTACCCTGGTGGATTTCGTAGTTCTTACATGCTGCTATAGCCAGTAGTATCTAAAGGGATCCTGGCTGAACTACTGGTATATAGGTTTCGAAATAGTGGACACTGTACTGTTTGGTAAATCTCTTTGCCACTAATCTGGCTTTATACCTGATAGTCTCAGCTTCTGCTCCTTTCTTTCGCTTAAACACCAATTTGCAGGAAACTGGAGTTGAGCCAGTGGGTAGTTCCGTCAAAAACGAGGTTTGGTTAACATACAAAGCGGTTAGTTCTTCGTCTATCGCTGCTCGCCAATCCCGATGTTTTGGGCCGGAGATAGTCTCGCTGTAACTGTCTAGTCCAGTAATACCAAGTGTTGGAAAGGCGTGAAATGTGGCTCTGTGTCTTACAATCCGGACTTCTCCGGGGGAAGCGTGCAGCAGGTAATCGATAGTTGGCTAAAGATCACGTCAGTTAGTCCGATGGCTATTGCGATAGCTGAGTCTTCTAACTCCTATCGAGTAACTGCGACCACCAGGCTCATATAAGAGAGTTGTGTCTTGATTCCTGAAAGCGTGATAGTCAAAAATATTCGGATTCAAAGTATAGTGTATGAAAAAACTTAGAAGCTTGGGTGAAGAACCCAAAGCCTATGCTTTCTTTGTTCAGTGTCTTTTTTATTTCAAGTGCTATGTATTATAAACTGCTGGGAATAAAGACCGGGTGGGGTGGTAGCTATGGCAAAGAAAAAACCCCATACCTCCTTATGAGCCACCACGGTGCCAGGGAAAAAGCCGTCAACCCAAGTCTGTATGGTTGAAGACCAACCGCACACCAGCCACCCAAAATATGAAATCAAACTCCGACTAAGAGGGCAGAATAAGAAACACCATATAAATAGATGGGGAAGAATGATCTGGAATACTCTTGCCATAGACACCAACAAAGTAAATGAATAGATAAACCACTAACCGAAACCCTAAGTAAACACCAATGGAGAAAGTACACAGGGGGGGCGGGGGTAACAATTCACCTACGTGGCGTTGCAAATCATGACTCGAGAACCCAAGCCATTGACAGCGGCCATGGAGGCAGTGCACTACGACGACTGAGCATAACCGAGGGGTGCAACCATGGCAATAACCAGGAGGGCGAAGGCAGTAGGGTGCCAGCAAGGGAGTGGAAGGTAGCTGTAACTGAGCAACGGGACGAGACCTTCAGGGGGCAGAGGAGGGGTAGACCCAATAACCGGGGAAACTATCTGTAACCGTATACGTGTCAGACTAGGCAGCAGCTAAAGGATGTGAAGAAAAGACAGAAATCAACCGTAGCCTGTTGAAGAATTATCTCCTACTGCGAACGGTAGTTCTAGCCATTTGTAACCTGGGCGAATAGGGGGCTGCCAAACATCCAAGTGTTAACCGAGACCGTGAAATGTAAGTGAAAAGGGAGGGGAGTAGAGGCAGACGACCCCTAGAAACAACGACACCAGGGCCCAAGGACATGATAAGGGAGGTAGGGCGAGAGGGGGGAGGGGTGTAGCTCACTGCGAGTGTGGGAGTGGATGTAGACAATGAATTCCAGTGGTGTTGAGATTTGAATCGCTGGGTGTGTAGAGGAGAGGGTTCGTGACGCAAATCCCATGCTGTTTTTCTTTTTTTTTCTTTTTTGTTTTGTCTTGCATTCATTGTTTTCTAAGTACAAGAGTCTTTGTGCAGCGCTAGTTATGGAAAGAACAAAACATATAAATAAAACCTAAACAATATAAGAAATCTACTTCTTAATCATCCCAAGTGGCTGAAAGTTCTTTGCCGATAAAACCGTTCGCAGACATTTCCAAAGGAAATTCAAATATAAGGAAAGCATAAAATGGAGCTAGTCGCACATGTTGCTTAAAAGGAAAGTTACACAAAAGGGTATATAAGAAAAGCCAGTCTTTCTCGGAATACAAAACGTGTTCTCAAGTGGGGAAGGAGGGGGAGAAGTATTCGGGTATCATGTCAAGTGGGAAGTGGGTCTTAGTTTCTCACATGTACTCGCCCCAGACTCCTATATGGTGGGGTTCTGTCTAGAGGGGTGCGTTGTGCTCAAGGGAGGAGACTTCTTTTAGCCAGAGGTCCGAGGCCCTTGATTGCCACGGCATCCGAGGATGGTGTGCTGGAAGGATTCTGGCTCGAATCCGCAGCGAGGGCAGGATGTTTCTGGGTCTTACTGCAAACGTGGTGGGGTAAGCTGCCAAGTAGCTTTTGGCCGCTCGCATTTGATGGATCCTCCCCACCACAAACTTGCCCAAGCCCATGACAGGGTGTGGGGAAAGGCAGGGGGGGAGTTTGTAATATAGAGGGGTGGTCGCGGGGGTGGCCCTGTCTGGGGGGATGATGTTCCTAGCACAGCTCTGGAGGGCCTGCTAGGTTCTTTAAGAGAGCGCGGGTGGTGGAATGTTAGTCCCCCGTGGGGGGGGGCGTGCAGGACCAGTGGGAAGTATCTGAGGCCTGTCTGCAGGGGTATAGTGAGGTGTGCCAAGGCGTCAACTAGGAGGTGTTTTCTTCGAGTTGGGGATGAGATCTTTGTCTAGCAGGTTTAGGTGGAGGTAGACAGAGGAGGGCGTTTCGTAAAGTTCCTGGACAAGTCCTGGGCCCTGAAGGTGGAGAGGGTGGGGAAGAAGGGCTGAAGGCTGGCAGAGGCGGGCTTGGCCGTTGAGGGGTCGCAGGCGCTCCTGAGGGAGGCAAGACGGCTTCTGTATTTGCACGAGCAGACGATGGGGGAAAGGCTGGCTTGCAGAGAGAGGATGGAGGTGGGCGTGGAGCAGAAGTTGTTTGTTGTCCACCTCAGGACACTGTGCCAGAATCTGTTCCTGCCTGTGGGGGCGTAGCAGTTGGGAGTCAGGAGGTCGGAGCCGTAGGTCACGATGGGGAGGAGGAGGCGATGGGCGACGCCGTAGTACAAGAAGGGTCTCACACCTGCCAAAAGGGAGGACGGTCGTGTGACGAAGGACAAGATGGCATGGGCCAGCAAGAGGCTTTGCCTGCTGTGGTGGGTTGAGGTAAGGGCGGGGGTTACCCAGTAGCCTAGCCATCTGACAACTCAGAATGGGTGGAAGAGATCTCTGTCCAATTTTATAGGGGTCATCGAGTGGAGGGTCCCCTCGCTACCGGTCCACCAGTGGATGAGTGTAGTTTAAAGGACTTGGGAGGACACCCCAATGTCCAGGGCTTTAGTGGCAATGGAGGAGAAGACACTCTGTAATTGGCGTATGTTGCCCTTGTGGCAGGGGGAGGCCACAGTGTGTGAGAGGTCGTCGACGTAGGTGACAATGAGGCCTCTAGGTATCGACAATTGCAGGGGGGCGACATAGAGAAGCAATGATAGGGGGGAAAGGGGTGATCCTTCGGGGGGACCCACCGAGCTCGAGGAGGGGAGGTTAGGGGAGCCTTGGAAGACCAGGGTGCAGGACCTTGCCTATAGGACCGAGGAAACCCAGTCGACCATATAGGCCAGGGTATGCATGGCCAGGAGTCTGGCTCCGACTATGGAGGCATTGACGGTGTTGAAGCTGCCTTGATGTCCAGGAAAAGAGTGGAGACTGTCAGTCTGGGGCCTTGGAGAGTTCTGACCTCCTGAATAAGGGTGAGGGAGGCGTCGGCGGAGCCGACGCCTGGGAGGGAGCACTACTGGTTTGGGTGGAGGAGGCCCTTAGCCAAGGGGATGGCTTTTAGTCTGACTGTCATGACCCGTGCGCGAGTTGTTGATATGGTTTTGAGGAGCACGATGATGCGGAAGTAGGAGGGAGAGTTGTAGGTGGCTTTGCCAGATTTGTCTAGCACTAGTCTGTTGGCGGATTTCAGCGAGGGTTGGGGTAGCCGAAGGGCACCATGGGGGAAAGGACCTCCAGGGTAATCTGGGGGTTGATGAGGTTGACCCTTTTCCATAGGGAGTAGGGGACCCCAGCAGGGCCGGGGGCAGATGTGGAGGAAGACTTGGACGGGGCAAGGTTAATATGTTTTTTGGATAGGGGGATGGCTGAGGGGTCTCACATAAAGTGACCCCTTTGGGGCAGACGCTCATGGGTGGGGAAGTAGTGGTCTAGCAGCGCTTTGCTAATGGTGACCCGGTTGGAGGCAGGCGGGAGGGAGGGGTATCTGGTGGGTTGTCTTGGTGTGAACAGAGGTTGGGTGGTCCATATGTTGTGTGGGCATGTCTGGGCGAGGCGGTCCGCCCATTAGCAAGCTTTTGCTCTTTTAATGGCCCAAAAGTAGTTGAGCTTTGACTGTCTTGTGATGAGGAAGGAGTCAGGGGTCTGGACCTTTTTGGCCTTGCAGATTGTCTTCGTGAACGCTTTCCGGAGGGTGGTGAGGAGTGGAGTCTGCCAGGGTTTGGACCTTGAGGAGGGTTGGGAGAGGGTTGTGGAGACTTCGATTGTGGCGGTGAGGGAGGAGACAGCTGATGGGATCCATTGGTTGAGGTGGTTGGAAGAGAGGGCCGGAGGGGGGGGAGAGAAGAGCCAGCTCTGGAGTTTGTGTGTCTAGGAGGGCCAGTCTGCTTCCTCCCAGCGTATTCGGGGTGTGTTGTTATAGGGGGAGTGGGGCTGGCGGGAGTGTAGGATGAGACTGTCGTCGGATCCCGTGAAATGGGGGAGGATGAATCCCATGAGTGGAAGGCAGGGAACATATAAGGGTTGGCGAAGGGCAGGTCGATGGCCCTTGCCCTTTGGGTGCCAAGGAAGAGGAACTGCGTGTGCACTCCCGGGGTGTTAAGGAGGGTAAAGCCTAAGTTGGAGGCATAGGTGAAGTAGGGGGTGGACTTCCTCTCTTCCTCTGAAGAGTGGAGTCTGGAGGGGTCGGCCGTCTTGTGGTGGATGCTGAAGCCTTCTGGGACTGGGTATGGGTAATCGAGGGCAAGGAGGGCTGACTGGGGGGAAAGTATATGTAACAACGGAGGGCTGACGCGGGGCAAACTGGATGTAACAACGGGGGGAGTGGTCTGGTATAGGAATTGTCGATTCTAGAGCAAGGAATAGTTGAGCCAAAAGAACCATGTGTTGTGAAAATGTCCAGGGCCATAAAGTCTTCCGTTTCAGCGGGACAAAAAGGTAGTACCGCCAACTTTTTCAGGAACTTTTGGGAGAGGTAGTAGGCCACCATTAGCCTCATGATTGGTGGGGAGAATGACTTAAAACCTGAAAAACTAGGGAGAAATCCTGTAGAGGAGGGCGGGTCTTGTCAAAAAACGATGTCCACAGGGGGGCCTTCGGTTGAAGAGGCAAACAAGGAAAGAAACACATACCAGCTACTGAGGCTGTTGTGTTGAATGAGAGTGAGTGAGTTTACCGGAGCCAGTTCTTGGCACGAGGTGGTCCAAGGGTTTTTATTTATTACAAGGACCCAGCGGAGGGTTAGAGGGAGTTACTGGTGGCAGACCTGGCCCAGGGGGGGCTGGCTAGGGCCCATGTGCGGGGCATGGGCGGCATGAGGGGGGCCAGGGGATCTAGCGGTGGAACCGTCGATCACAGAGATTGCAGGGTCTTCAGAGGTAGAGTGTGCCGGCCAGCTACCATCTTCATTATCCATTGTGTCTTTACTATCAGGGGAGCAGTCAGATAACTCCTGTTCGAAAGTGGAGTGGTCTTGGTTCAAGTAGTCGGGATTGGTCAAGCCCGGCATGCCCTGTAGATATCGTCATGGTCGTCACCACATGTTGGACAGTAGGGAGGGGGGTAGGGCAGTAGCCGGAGACCTGTTTGGAATCGCTGCCATTGGGGCAGGTGGGGCTCTGGCATCTGTGAGCAGCGCGAGTATCGTAAAGCGCAAAGTAGGGCCAGGAGGGGTTTTTCTGACTCCATCGGGCGGAGGGGTGTCCAAATCAGTAGCTGTTGGTACGCTGGGTGTAGCGCTTACCCTGCGTCATTTTCTCGACCTTAAGGCGCTTTGAGCTGAGGAAGAGGGCTGGGAGGAGGATGGAAACTTCGTCACACTTAACAGAGAGAATCGAAGAGCCCCGCTTGGAGAGCCTGGAAGTCAGGTCATTGTCAAGGTACCTCGCCGCCCTTATCGTGACCACTTTCGCGTTGTAGATGGATTGTCAGTGGAAAGTGCGGAGCTCATCATTAATGTCTGGGAGACTGTGGTTTAGATCTAGTGAATTGCCAACCGGATAGCGGTTGGTGCCTGAGTAAACATAAGCCAGGGGTTATCACCGAGGGGGAAGGACTGGTTCAGACGGTGGGTGAGAGCATGGAAGTAAGGGGTGTAGAATTCTGTGGGGGTGTTGGGGTTGGTGCCTGTGAGGGAGAAGGCGCCTCAATTGGTGACTTTCGCAATGAAGGCTTTAGGGCGGAGCCTGTTGCGGTCAGTATTGGTGGTAGCGGCAATGGTGGGGGAGGTGGCGGCTATGCGTTTGTTCATGGGCGTGGAGGACAGGGTCGGTTATGTGAGCAAAGAGGTGCCTTGAGTCCAACGGAGGGACGCCAGGAATTTTATAGGTATCTCCCTGGCTCTCGCAACCTGAGTAGCCGAGGCCTTTCTTTTCTTCTTGATTTTGCTTCTTTGGCCTGAGCCAGCCGCCTGCCCATAGGTAGGGTGGTTTTTGGCGCGTAGTCTGGGTGGAGGATGGCAGGGGTGAAGTTGGAGAGATCATATTGACCAGAGTGAAATTGGTCTGCTTCCCACCAGTGGGGAAAGGCCTTGGCGTACAGCTGGGGTAGCCGAACCTCTTCCTAAACTTGGTGTCAGACAAGAAACATTTCGTGGAGGGGTCAAGTGTATCGTGAGGTGGAGGGGGTCCGGATTTGGCCAATACGAGAGGTTGACTGGAAGCACAGGACACAGCGGGGGGGCAGCGTAATAGGCGTCGGAGGAGGTGACAGCATCCAGCAAGGTGTCGGGGTAGGGCCGTGGCCCATGTGGGGCAAGCGGGGGCGGCCGTGGTTGTCACACTATGTTACAGGTTGCATAAGGTGGACTTTAGGTGACAGATGTCTTTCTGAGTAGGTAGTTTATTGGCCACCATAGTGGGGAGATTGTAGAGCTTGGTGCGGAGCTCCTCACTTTCTTTGCTGATGTCAGCGGGCTGGATGGTAACGGTATCGACCAGGTTCAAAATGGCTACGATGTCTCAGACAATGGCAGATGGAATGGAGAGGGTACCCAGTTCGGCGGCCGTGATGGTCTGGATAGCATAAGGAAAGAGATCTTGGACGGGGTCAGGGTCGACCTGTAGCCTCTTCCTAGTCTCAGAGAAGATCTCAGGCAGGAATCAGAGTGGGGAGGGACAGATTTTCCGAAGGGAACGGGGTTGGGGGTTCTTGAAGCAGGGGTGTTGGCTCCCAAGATGGCAGCGGCCAGGGGGTGATTGCCAGGGGGGGGTTGGGGGGATCTCCATCAGTGGATGGAGTGAGGGGGCGAGCTGTTTTGTGTTGTCCTGTAAGGCAAGCAGGGTGTGCCTTTTTGTAGAATGTAGGCGGGAGATGATAGAGGGCGGGCAGCTTGATCCAAATGCCATGGGCCAAGGGTCCCCTCCTATTAGAGTACTTCCCTCAACCCTAACCCTGCGTGACTCCTATCCTCGCATCACGCGAGTCATGACTCATAGTGCGTCATAGTGAGAAATCCATAAGGTGACTCGTCCGACTCAGCTGACCCATATCTCCCAACCAATCAAAACCCACTAGACCAATGATGTGCCCCAAAGGGGTCACATGCACGAAACACATTACTCCTAACCATGAGTCCTGTGCGGGATACATCAACCACATGACCACAATCGTGAGTCATGTTACTAAACAACGACTAACAATAAACCAATAATACCCTATTGCATCGTCGTGTGAAAACCTATGAGTCAACCGATCTCCTAGTATAAAAAATAACAAACCAATTACTAATGACTAGTAGTCATGAGGACATCTGCCTTCCTTAGTCACCGTTTGTGACATTAGCTTCCTTCCCACCTTCTCCTCACGGTTCTTCTCTTCTTCCTTTCCCTTCTATCGTTTCCTGATTCACTCCCCCTTTCCCCCTATTGGTCGTGGGTAGTAGCCATTGTCCACCTCTTCGAACAGATTGTCCTTGTATTTGATGTTGAAACGATGCTCCCAACTCGTAAGATCGCTATAGGCCCTTCGCGGAATTCGCTGTTGAGGTTGTTGTCGGGCCCACCGTTCTCCTGGGTCACTTCCATTTCCGGTCTGCAGTCCTGGGCGTGGGTGACGGTTCGTTTTCTTGATCTTCTGGTAAATTGTAGGTACCAGTCTGACCCATCTTTCTTGCTCAGATTGTTTTGACATCTATTGTTGAAGCATTCCGTCCAGCTCATCAAGGCCTTTGCTCCCTCTCCTCCTGGTGAGCCTAAGTAATGCAGGATAGTGCGAGTAGCGTTGCGAATGATACGTTGGGCCTCGTCCGCCAAGCTTTGTGAGCGCCGTTCGTGTTTGATGACGGGAGGTGGTGCCGCGATTGACCTGTTGATGGTGATCTGAATCGACTCCCAGCTGTCTTGGGTATCGCTGCTGACAATGTTTGCTTGTGTGTTCTCCATTCTTGAAGTATGCTGCCGGGAACCAGACATTAATGTGCTCTGGTGAGTAGCGTTTCCACTTAGTTCGGTATTGGAGCTTGTGGAAGTGGAGTCGAGTGTGGCTAATTTCATCTCGTTCTATATCATCTTGTCCTTCTATTTGGATAGGAGGAGGTGGTTCTTGGATCTGAGAGGGGAATCTGTGGTCTAGGTAAGGTTGGTTGAGGGAGATATGGAAGATATGTCTATCGCCATTGAGCGTGGTAGGTCCAGCTTATATGCCCTTGTCCTGATCTTTGCAAGGATTTTAACTGGTCCAATCTTCTTGTAGTGCAATTTTTTAGATGGTATTGTGGTCTTGATGTTCTGTGAGAAGAATGCCACGATATCTCCACATTCTAAGTTGGGATTAGGCTTGCTGTCTATATCGTCGTATGCATTTTGTTGTAATTGTGTGGCCACTATATCATTCCTTAATAACTGATATAATTCAGTCATTTCATCTGGGTTCATCAGCTTTCCGTGGATCAGATGACTGATCATTCCATATTCGGTGTTGATCCTGTAATTTAGGAAGAATGTTCTGTTGTTCATGGTATCCTGATATCCGTTGTTGTATGTAAATTATACAAGCAATAGGTAACCACAGCAGTTGCCTTGTTGATAGTTGATCTATACTCGTAGGTATTATTCCAATATCGCATTGGGCTATTTTGTCAGTTTATTTGTTTCGGGGTGGAACACCGTGCTGAGCCTTCCCTCCACTGCTAATATCTTGGTGGTTTCTTTCAATAGCTGTGAGGTGAATATTGTCCCTCTGTCAGTGATGATATCCGCGTGTAGTTGTGTAGCCTGACTATCTCCCTTTCTAAAGGGATTGGCGAACTGCCCTCTACCTAGGTCCTTTCACCTTGGAATGAAAAGCCTCATTTTGGTAAGCCGATCGATAACGACTAGTATGGTGTCATATCGGTCCCTGTATGACAAGGTGGTAAGGAAGTCAATAGCGATTGATTTCCATAGTCAATGGGGTGCGTCCTTTGATGGTAATAATCCATAGGGGGCATATCAGACTACTTTTGTCTTCTGACTTGTGTGGCAATTTTATATGACTCGTTTCATGTCTTGGTAATATTTGGCCAACCCTATCTTCGGCTGATGAGTTCAGTAGTTTTGGCCAGTCCACGGTGTCCTGCTGGTAGGGGGTCCTGGTGTTTCATGATAAGCGTTGTCTTTATGCTTTCGTCGTGTGGTATCCAAATCTTTCTTTGGTACCATAAGAGGCCGTCCTTCCACTGACATAGCCATAGCCCTATTCCTTTGACCTCTTTCTTTCCTTCATCCAAGTTTCTTTTAATATGCGGGATTTCGGTGTTGACCTTGCTTGCTTTCTGAATTTCACTTTGGTCCTTGTCTGGACACTTGGTTGTTGGCAATACGGCGAGTTTGATTTCTTCAGTGTTTGGAATATCCCAGGACCGTTCTTTTGACAATAAGATTTCCACATTGCTTGTTAGTGTCTTGTCCCCTGCGGTGATTAGGTCTCCCACTTTTCTCGTGGGGGCCTCTGGCTTTCACCCCTCCAGTCCTGGTCAGTATTGGATTCCAAGTGGGATTGACTCAATTCTTGCATGTATTGTGGTAACCTGCTCCTGAGTCTCGCGAGATTCCCAGAGGGAGATCCAATCATACTGAAAGAACAGAGAGGAGAAGGGTCGAAGGAATATTTACAAGAGATATAACCAAGGTTAGGGACTAGGAGAGTCACTGTTCAACTTAATATATTCAAGTGAGGGTTCCTTTAAGGCTTGAGAGTTCGAATCCTTAAGGGATCTTGAGCTCTTTAAATACAAATAAATCATAACCAATATCCTGTCCAAACGAGTATGCTAATGTACGCTAAGGTAGAAGCCAAAAAAACTAAGTACTAAAAAAAAGGTGTTGATGGGACAGGATATAACTAACATAACAAGTAATGGAATCAAGCAAGTAAGGGATCGCTAGTAATATACTAAACCAGTAATACCTAGTAGGAAGCATAGGGGGTCCCAATTGTGTACCAGGAACCAAAGGTAGTAATAAGCGAACTAAGGAAAGTCCTACCTAATAGGAAACTATAACAATACAGAAGGCAAAAGCTAAGGAATGTCTTTTTTTACTGGGAAATCCTAATAGGCAATATTCAATGTCACGTTAAGCAGTGATAGTGACAATAGTAGATTCTGTTACATTCCACCTAAGAGAAAAAAAAGTTAACGAAAGGTTCCCAAAAGCTGGTAGGTTTCCAATTCAGACTCATGAAGGGAGGGAAGGGTCTCACATGTTTTGGGTTCAGAGGAGTCAGAGTCTGGAATCGAGATCCTGAATCCTTCAGGGTCAAGCTCGGTCGATAGAGGGATGTATTCAGGTCTCTTGACTATCCAAGTTGCCCAACATTGATTATGAGTCCAGAGGAGGTAGAAGGGACTGATTTGGTTATGGGTGTTAAACCAGTAAGAGCTAAGCGCAGTACTGGCTTCCTCAAGAACACCAAGAGGCTCCCAAGTAGCTTCTGTTTCGTCATACCCTTTTCGCTGGATTTGGAATGGGAGACTGGCATGAGGTAGGTGAACTCAGTCAAGCGATCCAAGATAACTAATATGAGTTGCTTCTTGTTGTCGCAAGGGAAGGGTCCTGTAATGTCTTTTGCAATCGCAGAGAGGGGTTTTCTAGGAACAGGGACTGGGGTCAGAACGCCCTCAGGGCCGAGTAGTAGGTGGCTTGTTCATCTGGCAAAGATGACATCTGCGAATATTGTCTTTGAAATCACTACTCCTGGACATCCAATCGAAATATTGGAAGGCATATTTGAAGCATTTGTGGGCTCCCATATAGGCAATTTGTTCATGAGTGATTCGAATGATTTCCCTCCTAATATTAATTCCTTCACTGGCTGCTTCGTAGAGAACATAAAGACAATCTCTACGGTTATCCGCCACTCCTTTAAGAAGCGGTCTGTCAATAATAAACCTACTGGGATGGTTGTGGTTCTTGCTGATGATGTCATAGAGAGGATCAGAGGGTGTAGCTTTTCGAAGGCTCTTATACCACGAGCCTTTGAGATGTTGGCAGAGCTGGAAGGACTGAATATCAAGGGCACTGGATGGCTGGTCAGGGCAAGGCTTGTCGTAATTGACCGGGGCATCAGGGACCACTAAGTCTGCTTCCTGGGCGGCATGGTATGAGGATGGTCCATCGCCCTTGTAGATTATAGTGTGACAGACTAGATATCCATCATCATCGGTGAAGGCGGAAAGGATAGCTCATCAATCCTCATATCTTGGCTTTAGGTGGTGGGGAGTAATGAAGTATGAGGTTGAATAGAGGGGGCTAGAGGTAGGGATATGACAAGGTCCAGAGGGGTAGTAGTGGCGGTCTTTCCCTTCCATATGGGATCCATAGTCATTCCATACACAGTGTGCCCACTATTTGGCTCTATGTCCCGTAGACATAAGAGATGGTTCCAACACATCTCTGGGAGGATTGGAAGAGGTAACTGATGAGGTAGTTTTGTATCCTGAGCTGGCAAGAGCACTCGATTTGAGTTTTGTAATGGATTCATCAATTGTGCCAAAGCAGTTGGTGATAGCATTAAGGCGTAAGGATTGTTCCATCTGATTGCAAGGGCTCTGAATTCTCGCCGCAAGTGTTGCAATCTGTGGCTGAGCTGCTTGAATGAGAGTTGTGGTTTCGGTATGGTCATGAGGTTGTCCTGGGGTCCTCGCTTTGTTGCTCTGCTTGGCATTAATACCTTCTTCAAGGGTTGTTGCCATCTTATGAAGTCCTTGTTGAAAAGGACCTAGGTGGTGATCGTTTTCCTTCTCCTTAGACGAGTCTTGGATGGGGACATCTTCAACGTTCCACATTGATAGATGTTGGGGTATAGAAAAGGGGTCAAGAGGTGTTGGGGAGAAGAAGGAAGGTTCTTTAACAGGATCCAGAGTGTGAACGAGGTGGAGGTTGTGTTGGACGATACTTGTCCTGGGGGAATAGGGTTCGTTTATAGCTTTCTTCTCCGTAGGATCAACTAGGATCATGGTAGCGCTTCCTTCCCCTTCCTCATATATCCTTGAGAGGGCATCTGCAAGGACAGTATCCTTTCCTTGTCTGGGTATGATGTCGAAATCTTAAAATTGGAGGAAGATTCTCTATCTTCTGTGGCAGTAAGGGAGATTTGTCTGTGATAGAAAGAATGAAAGGGCTTTGTTGTCCGATGCCACAGTGAACCTGGTACTATAAAGAATGGGGTGAAATGATGGGACCGCATTCACTATAGCGAGGAGTTTCCGTTGATGCACTGGATAGTGCAGCTGACCTGTTGCAAATTTTGGGCAATGGAATGCTACAGGGTAAGCTTGCTCAGCTGAGGGTCCTTGGCCTATCCGTGCACCTGCTCCAACTGTAGAAGCATCGGTGAAGAGTTAAATTGGGTGGTGTAATTCGTAGTGAATTAGGCGGACTGTGGTAATGTTTTTGCCTAGGTGTTTGACTTGGTGGAAGGCTTATTCATGCAGGGGTCTCTATTCAAAGTGGTTTTGGAAAGCATATCCAATAGCTGGACCCTAGCAGTAGCGAGGTGTTGTAGCAATTGTGCATGATATATCACAATACTAATAAAAGTTTGTAATTCATTTTTCGATTTCGGGTGTGCCAGTCCGGTAGTCCTCGTATTTTCTCAAGATCTGCCTGGATTCCTTTGTCGTCTATAACGTGTTCTAACCGGGGTAACCTATCAGCCAAGAAATTGCATTTGGATGGGCAGGCTCTCATGTTGTTGTCCCATACTCTCTGAAAGACCTGGTGGATATCGCCAACAGGGTTTTCAAGAGTGACTGAGAAGATTGTGATATCGTCTAGGTATGCCAAAACTGTTTTTCCTATGAGTCTATCAAGAAAATACTCCATAACTCGAATAGCCCTGGAGGGAGTATTGGTATCTCCTTGCAGTAACTTCTTGCAAGAAAAGGTTCTATAAGGCGTTTTAATGGTGTTGTGGGTTTCACCTTCAGGTGTGTAACCGGTAGAAGTTACTGTTTGGTTTCGAGTATCGTTTGATACTGCTGATGTTTTATCTTTCATTTCAAGTATGCATTGATACTCAGTATGTTTCGGGATTGAGGTTGATACTAGTGATCTTTTATGCTTGGTTTCCACTATCATTTGATACTCAGTATGTTTTATGCTTGGTTTGTAGTATCATTTGATACTTGATATGTTTTATGTAACATTTCTAGACTACCCTTTTGTGAGTCCTTATAGTTATTATTTACAAGGCTCCGGTTAGCCTGACGAGTGTATTTAAGACCTGCCATTCTCAGGAATTAGAGAGAGCAGAGAGCAACGGTGAGAGTTTGTAATATCATTTGTTGAAGAGTTACTTCTTCAGTTCACTTCGAGAATCCAATGAGACCACACATACTTAGCTATTAGGAACTACTTGCTAGGTGCGATATAGTAAGAGGTTTGTTACAACAACTTAGTCTAAGCCTCCCGTACTTGATCTCATTATATATCCCACTACGGTACAGAGATACTATGGGTACCCTAACGATTCCCGCCACCACCCAGGAGGCGCTTACCAGGGGCTACCCTAATTTTGAAGTAGGAGTTGGATAGATTGATAGTGGATTGTTATTGGGCTCTTGTCATAGTTTTGAGAATCCTGGACTGATTGGGACTACTGCTATCATTTTTGATTTTGATATGGTTTCTGGGTACTAGGTCTGCTAGGAGTCTCATTTCATCATTTTGTTTGAGTTTAAGGAACAAGTTGACAGGGTTATCGGCTTCGCAAGAGTAGATGATAGTTTTCGCTTTCCAGTCCCCAATAATTTGTCTGTATGCAGGGACAATTTTATCAGGAACGGTAAACATCTTGGGACATGCTGCAGCTTTCCCTTTGATGAGATTGAGGTGGTGGTTAATCCATCGCAAGGGCGGTAGTTCTGAGATTTTCTTTGCTGAGAAGACATCAGAAAACTTGGAGATGAAGTCAGGGGTATCTGCGTTTGTCATAGCAGAGAACCTAGCGTTGTTGCCTTGCCTACAAGTCATGGTAATTCCTTTTTTCAGAAATGAAATGATGGAGATTCCACAATCAATTATAGCATTATGGGTGGAAAGGTATGCCATTCCTAGGGAGATGTCATAGTTGTCTAAAGAACATACTCGAGCATCAGTAACATTACGACTTTAATCATCTACTTGTATTAGTTGTTAAGATTGATAATTTATGGTGGAGTGGGATCCTTTGACTGCCATCTTTAGACTTATAGGGGTCCTGAGGTCATTGGTAGGGATTTGGAAGGTAGATACGAATTTTCCTGAAATTAGGTTATCTCTCATCGTTCCTGTGTCGAACAGGGTTTTGGCTTGGTCCCCATTAACAGTAACATAGGCTTCGAGGACTTTGTTTTCGTTTCCAGCTAGTCCTACAAGATTGGAGGTGTTGGTAACCTCCATGGTGTGGCTGGTTTCTTCCTGTGTATGGTAGGAATGGTGAGGTTTTCCTCTTCTTTCAGTTCCTCCTCTTCTTTGATTTCCTCTTTAGTTGTACCCAGGATGCTGATTTTGGTTCAATGGCGTTTGGTAACAATCGCTTGAGATGTGTCCTGTCTTGTGACAATAGTAGCATGCCCCTTCTCCCATGCGTCTTTCTTTGGCATGGGGTAGTACCTTATTGTACTGAGAGGTATCGTTTGAGAATCGTTGGTGGTATCCTTGGTTGTTGTTTCTGGTGTTTTTGGGTATGGGCGGGGTGACTGCATTCGATACTGCATCGATATGTTGATTCCCAGTACCATTGAGTCCTGTGGAGTGAGCGATAGCGTCTCTTTTCTCATCAATTTCGACTGACTCATGAAGGGGTGTATCTGTCACCAACGGTGACTAAGCAAGGCAGACTCTGACATGACTAATAGTCATTAGTTATCGCTTGTTTATCTTTCACGCTATGAGCTGAGTTGACTCATAGGATTTTACATGAAGACGCAATAGCGTGTCATTGGTTTATTGTGATTGGTTGATATTTGACATGACGCACGATTGTGGTCATCTGGTTTATGTATTTCACACATGACTCATAATTATGAGTCATGGGTTTCACGCATATGACCCCGTTAAGGCACATGACTTGTTTTATGGGTTTTGATTGGTTGCGAGGTATAGGGCTGCTGACCCGGACGAGTCAGCTGATGGATTTCACACAATGACTCACTATAAGTCATGAGTCGCGTGATGTGAGAGAATGAGTCACGCAGGGTTAGGGTTGAGGGAAGAACCCCGATATTATGGTATCCTCGGGGTATGGGATTTCGGTCACGAACCATCTCCCCTACACACCCGGCGATTGAAATCTCAACACCATGAGAATTGATCCTCAACATACACCACCATCGCACTATCCGTGAGTTGCACCCGCACTCACAGTGAGCTGCACCCCCTCCCCTCCCGCCTTACTTCCCTTATCATGTCCTTGGGCACTGGTGTCCTTGTTTCTAGGGGTCGTTTGGTTCTACGCCCCCCTCTTCCCGCTCGCGCTTCGCTGCCTCGCTTAGGCTCGCATGGTGGTCAACAGCCTCTCGCCCATGTTATAGACGGCTGGGACTACAGTTCGCAGTAGGAGAAAACTATTCAACAGACTATGGTCGATTTCTCCGTTCTCTTCACCCCCGCTAGAGGCTGCCTAGTCAGACACGCACACGGTTACCAATAGTTTCCACGGTTATTGGGTCCCCCCCTCCTCTCCCCCTTCAGGTCTCGTCCCGTTCCTCGGTAACAGCTACTCTCCACCCACTTGGCTGGCACCCTACTGCCACTTCGCCTTCCCTTGCGACTTCTCCACACTCGCACCCCTCGGTTACGCTCAGTTGTCGTATTGCACTGCCTCGGTGGCAGGTCTCAACGCCTTGGGTTGACGAGTAATGCTTGCAACGCCCCAACGGGTTTGAGTGCCCCCCGAAGCCCCATTGTCCTTCCTTCATTGTCGGTTACTTTGGGTTTCACAGTGGTTATAACAATAATTTCTTTTGTTAAATGGTCTCTACGGCAAGGGTGTTCCTGTTGATTCCTTCCGATGTATTGATTTCATTTTCTTGTTCCGCCCTCTTAGTCTGAGTTTGATTTCCTATTTTGTGTGGCTGGTGTACGGTTGGTCTCATACCAGAGAGACTTGGGTTGATAGCTTTTTCCCTGGCGCCGGTTGGTTTCAAGAGGGGCTGTGGTTCTGTCTTTACTATAGCTAGCACTGCACGTAGTCTTTGTCCCCGTAGGTTGTTAATACAAAGCACATGATAAAAAAAAAAAGAAAAAAAAAGATAACAAAAAGAAAAAAAGGAAAAGGGCAGGGATTTGGGTTCTTCACGCAACCCTGTAAGTTCTTTCATACCCTAGACTTTCAGTACAAAGATCTTTATCTACTACGTTCTCGGGAATCAAGACACGACTGTCTTATATGAGCCTAGCGATCGAAGTTGCTAGATAGGAGTCAACGGACTTATCTATCGCAACAGCTATTGGGCTATGAAGAAGTGATCGTTAGGAGACTATCGGTTACCTGCTGCAAGTATCACCCGGAGAAGAGAGGATTGTAACAGTATCTGAGATGATATGGGGCTTGACATCTCGCTTGAGTTTGATGTCCATGCCATCTCAAAGTCTTTGTTTTGATGTCCATGGCATGTAGAAGTCTGTGTTTTGCTAAGTAGTCTAAGAGCATTCCTGGGGGTACACTGTCTCTGAGCATTGCAAGGGTGATAACTCTGTCTGTTATCTGCGCTGGTTTCCCATTTGTAGTTTGTCTTACTGCAAGCCATTGTTCGTAAATTGTATCAGTGGATGTGGAAGGTAGGAAATGTTCTTCAAATTTGTGTTTGAGTCCGTTAACGGTTTTGGCTCCTTGGTTATTCTCATATTAAGTGAACTTTTCGATGGCCTTTTCTCTGCAGTATGTTCTATAGAACTGCAAGGCTTCAGGGTCTGTATCTTGGAGGCCAAAGCCGGGTATTTATTGATGGACGGTGTTGAACCATGAGTTGATTTTCAATGGATCCCTGTCTTTTCATTCGCCAGTCGAGAAGAATAGTTCTGGCCATTTGGGGCGGTTAGTGCCATCTGGTGGGACTGACATAGCGTCATGTTGTGGACTTGGTGGTGCAGAGAGATCAAGAGGTGGTGGTAGCGCTGGGTCTAGACTTGGGTTTCTTGAAGGAGGTGGACTTGGGAATGCTGGTGGTGCCAGTCATGGTTGATCAGCGCTCTCTGACTTTGAATGATGGTCTGGGTCTGGCTTGGGTGCTCCTTCCAAATGCAGTTCTTCTTGGTCAGCTGTTTCTTCGATGTCTTGGTGTTCTTGGGTTTTACCTCCTTCTAAGTCTTGGGGAATTAGTGAGTTCTCTCCTGAGTTCTCGTCTTCGCTACTTGATTGGTATTCTCAGGAGTCTTCATCCTGGTCTTGGGCTGGAGGTGGCGCTGGTTCTGGTGGTGGGGTTGCCTTCTTTCCTAGAGGGGCAGGTTTGGCCTTGGATGAGTATCCTGATAGTGGCGTAGAAGCTTTGGCGAAGGGGCCTTCTTTGTCCCTTGGAAGAGAAATGGTTGCACGCGGTACTGAGCAGGTCTCGCCAGGAGTCTGCTCTAGCCGTTTCAAAGAACAAGGAGGGGTACTGGGACTGTAGGGTCAAGGGAGGTGAAGGGTGATCAGTCCTCTGCAGAAGATCAAAGGTTGTACTTGAGTCTTGGTCACACAATGTAACCTGTTTTTGAGTATTGGGGGATTCCTCGAGGCAGATGTGGCGACACTCAAAGGACAGGGTGGAGAAGCGTCAAAGGAATCTCTACACGAGATATAACAAAGATTAGGGACTAGTAGAGTGACTGTTCAACTTAGTATATGAACATGAGGGTTCCTGTGAGGGTTGAGAGTTAGAATCCTGAAGGGATCTTGAGCTCTTTAAATATAAATAAATCCTAACGAATATCCTGTCCAAACAAGAATAATCAGCTACACCAAGGTAGAGGTGAAAACTGCTAAGTGCTAAAACAAGAGTGTAGATGCGACAGGATATAATTAGCAAAACAAGTAATGGAATCAAACAAGTAAAGGATCTCTACTAATATACTAAACCAGTAAGACATAGTAGAAAGCATAAGGTTTCCCAATTGGGTACCAATAACGAAAGTTAGTAATAAGCAAACTAAGGAAAGTAGTACCTAATAGGAAACTATGACAATAGGGAAGGTTGAAGTTAAGGAATGATTCGTTTACTGGGAAATCCTAATAGGCAATATTCAACGTCATCTTAACGAGTAATTCCGACAATAGTAGATTCTATGAGAATATTTCCTGTCGTTCACTTCGTTCCTTCATTGTCATAATGGTTCACAGGTTTTTTGGGGTTCATATGGGCTCGCACTGGCTTAGGACTTCCGATTGTGTATCTTTTCCATTTGTGGAACGTAGCCACTATTACTAGTAGTTCCTTCTGGAGTATAGCATAGTTGCATTCGGCCTCCGACATTGTCCTGGATGAGTATGCCAATTGCCTCCATTGCCCGTCCTGGCATCGCTGTGATAGTATACTGAAGCAGATGTCTTTGGTGGCATCTGTTTCCATGTTGGTTGTCACGAGGGGGTCAAAGTACACAAGTACTGGTAATGTGGTAAGTTTTGTCATTAATTCATGAAATAAAAACGATTCTTTTTCTCTCAGTTCCCAATTGCCAATACATTACATTTTTGTTCTCGCGCATAGTGGTTTCGCTCTCCTACTGAAACCTTCTATAAATGGCCTGTAGAAGTTGCAGAATCCTAAGAAACACCATATTTGATTCCTCATTTTGGGGTTGTCCAGTCCCCGATGGCCTGTGTCTTGACGGTGTCTGTTTTAAACCCTTCATGTCCAATGATAAATTCTAGGTATTCGGTTTCTCTTTCGTGGAATTCGCATTTGCATGGTTCGACATTCATCCCCCTGTCTCATATTGCTTGAAGGATATTGCCGACATCTTATTGGTGTTGTTGTAGGGTGTGTGAATATATCAGTAGGTTAGCCAGAGAGACGATGCCACATATCTCGATCCCTTCCATGAGGACCTGATTGACCTATCGTTGGAACACTGCTGGTCCGTTCCATTACCCCAATGGCATGGCTAGGTATTCGTATCTCCCTGGTTTAGTTGAAAAGGTCGTTTTCCATTGGTCTCCTTCCCTGATGCGAATATTGTGGTAGGCGTCTTTGATATCTGGCTTGGTCAAGTTCTCGGCTCCACCTAGCCTGTCTAGAGCTTGGCTGAAGTGCGGTAGTGTATGTTGATATTTTTTGATAACTTGGTTTAGTTCTCGGTTGTCGGCACAGAGTCCGAGCTGCCAATCCTTCTTCATCACAAACATGATGGGTGAAGCCTTTCCAGACTTTACCGGTTGAATCCATCGGCAATTCGGCTTCTGTTCGATATATCCATAATGTTCTTCCCATTGGTCGTAGCCTAGTGCGTATATCCTTTTGAATGGCACAGTCTTTACTTCTTCCAGATCGATTCCTCAATAGATACCGTGTCGATCGGCTGGCAGTGACGTCTTTTCCCCTGTTTCGAATACATCCAGCCCGTGATGATATTCTTGGGGGACCATGCCTCTGACGTCCTTGTCTTCCGTATCCTTTTGTTCTTTATTGCGATCTCCGTGTTAATATTGATGGCTTCCAGCTTTATTTCGTTGTCGACTTCATCCCATCTTAGAATGCCAGACATTTCTCCTGTTCGGTATAACTAACCGAAAGCTCTTGCCGATATTTCATTCATTTCCATCTTGGTTGTGGCCTCCTGACCATTAAGGTTTTGGTCCATGGTCGTGTCGGAGCTTCTGACCCCTTGATCTCCGCTTTTGGTGTCGTTCAACAGGGTTACTTCTTGTAGTTCACTCTTTTTGATCTTTTCAACGATCAGTTGTCCGATCCGCTCTCCCTTTTCCATTTTCTATGGTTATTCCCCTTGGTTGACTAGTACGACCTTCACCAGGCCTCTGTGATCGGTATCGATCACACCTGAATTTGGGCTCAGTTGGTGTATGACTACTAGAGTACTTTGTGGTGCAATTTGGCCATAGGGGTTGTAAGGTAATCAGATGGCTATCCCAGTTCCACCAATTCCTTCCCCTCTGGCTGGAATGTTGGTTCCGGTGTTTGCCTATAGGGCGTGTCCTGATGGCTGTGCTGATTGTTTGATAAGAACCGTGCCCTCGGCTGCTGGTTTCTTAACTCTGAGACTCTGGTCATTGCCACTCAGGCCCTTCTTGGCTTGGACCTTCGATAATTCTGTGATAAGATTCTGTCCCAGGGGTTTTTCTTCGAGCTATCCTATATGCCATGTGTGAACCTTTTTAACACCAAGTCGTACATCATTCGCAGTTGAATCTGATCCTTTTGTGATTCCAATCGATTGTTGGGTTATCGTATCTTGTCCATGGCATCCTGAGGATGACCTCATGGTCTTGGAGGTTTGCCACTTGCAAAGTTGCCAATTCTCTATCACGAGTAATGTCCAAATGAACTTTCGACATATGGGTTACGAGGCCCATAGCACTGGGTTTTCAGTCCGCAAGGTAATTCTCCGTGCGTCCTTTGGTCTTATCATCTTGAACCTGTGTTTGTTGCTGACTTCTTTGTCGATGAAGTCTTCCGTTGTTCCTGCCAGAATCATTGCGTTGATTTTGACTTACTCTGTTTCACTGTTTAGTTGTATCTTGACCATGAGATGGTCATTGTCGTTTTCGAGATTTTCCATGCAATTGAGTGCCGGATAGTAGTTTTTCATCATGATGGATTTTGGTTCAAGTCTGGCTCTCAGAGCATCTCTTACTGGTGACATTTGTCGTTTCGCAACTTGTCCGGTTCCGGTTGGATCTCGTATTCCTTGATCTGGGCTCTGGTCTCCCAAGGGGCAGGTTTCTTTGTTGGTTACCAACTGCTGGCTTTTATGTTGAATGGCTTGGGTCCATACCTCTTGATGCAGTTCCTGGCCAAGCATCCAGGTTGTGCGCAGTAGAGACATCGTTCTTCTCCGATCCTTCCTTGGAATTCTTCTCTCGGGATGTTGAATCTTGGTCATTTCCTGGTAGCGTCTATTTGCATAGTTCTGCTTGCTATTATTTGTCGGTCGAGATGTGGTGTCTGGGTTTTGTGTCTTGATGGTTTCCCATTGGATGTTGTTTGCTGCTGGTGATCCTTGAATATGTCAGACCGGCTCCAGGTTCGTTTTCTTCCGGATTGCCCATCAGGCTAGGTCTTCCATGTTCTCATATTGTTGGCTGCTGGCTCCTCAGAGGTTTTTGAGTTCTGGGTTCATCCCTCTTATGAGTAGTTCTCCTCCTGTCGGGTCGTCGAATTCGGCTTGGCTAGCCCCATGGCGGAACTGGTTCCAGTATTCCGTGACTGACACTTTGTGAGCTTTCATGTTTTTTAGTTTCATACTTGCTTCTCCTTTGGCATCCATTACGCCCAATTGTCTTTGTAGTTCAGCTTTGAATCCTGTCCACTTGTCCCAGGTTGGGGTGATTTCATCTTCTGTGTATAATGTGATCCAGGTTCCTGTGTGGTCTCTTAAGAAGCTTGTTGCATGTGGGATCCTTTTCTCATTGTGGCCGTTCTGCCATCCTACTGTTCTGTAGTATACTATGAGCTGGCTAGCTGGCCTCCGAGTTTGTGTCACTCTTCTCGGTAAACCTCTGGTTCCTTTGCTTTGGGCATTCTACTTACTTTGCGTAACACTGCGACAACTGGTCTGATGTGTTCCAGATTAGAGTCCTGTGTCGTATTGACTACGTTGCCGCTTCCCTGTTCGGTTGCAGTCCCTCATGTTGTTTCCCGGTGTCCATACTTGTTACTCTGTTTCTTCTGAGCCATCTAGTGATAGTGGTTCCCGTGTTGTAGGGCTTGGTGCCTTCTCTTCCGTCAAGGCCCTTGCCACTTCTTCTTCTAGTAATGAAAAGGTCGAGAATTTCCCCTACATGGTGGCTATCATTTTGGTTGTTTGTCTGCATTGTTTCTGTTTTTTAGATGCTGCTGGGTTGACGTAATGAAAGGTGACAAGCCTCGCCACTGCGGGTGATACTTGCAGCAGGTAATCGATAGTTGGCTAACAATCCTGTCTCCTAGCCCGATGGCCTCAGAGATAGCTGAGTCTGCTAACTCCCATCTAGCGACTTGGATCGCTAGGCTCATACCGGAGAGTCACGTCTTGATTCCCCAAAGTGTATTAGCTAAAAATTTTCTTATTGAAAGTATAGTCTATGAAAGACGTTAGATGTTTGCGTGAAAAACACAAAACCGATGCCTTTTTTTCTTTTTTTCTTTTTTTTTCTTTCTTGTTTTTCCTCTTGGCTTTTTTATTATGTGCTTTGTATTAAACAACTACTGGGAACAAAGACTACGTGTAGCGCGAGCTATGGTAACGAAAAAACCACATCCGCTATTTTTTTCTCCAACCCTGCACCAGGGAAAAAGGCATCAACCCAAGTCTCTCTGGTACGAGACCAACAGCCCACCAGCCGCGCAAAATATGAAATCCCCCTCTGACTAAGTAGTCAAAAATAAACATAGAAATAAGGACATGGGGAAGAATCAACAGGAAAATCCTTGCGGTAGAAACCAACAAAGTCAATAATTGATAGACCACTAACGTAACCGTAAGTAACCGGCAATGAAAGAGGAACAGAGAGGGTACGAGGGCCACTAAAACCGTTTTGGCGTTTCAAAGATTACTCAAGAACCCAAGGTGTTGACATCCGCCCCCGAGACACTGATATACGACGACTGACGGTAACTGAGGGGGGGTGACAATGGCAATCGCTGGGGCGGCGAAGGCAGTCGGGTGACAGCCAAGTGAGTGGATGGTAGCTGTAACCGAGCAACGGGACGAAACCTGATAGGCGAGAGGAGGGGTAGACCCAAAAAGGGTGGAAACTATCGGTAACCCTGTGCCTGTCTGACTAGGCAGCCTCTAAAGGAGATGAAGAGAATAGAGAAATCGACCGTGGCCTGTTGAAGAGTTTTCTCCTACTGCGAACTTTAGTCCCAGCCATCTGTAACATGGGCGACAGGGTGTTGCCGACCGTGTAAATGCTAAGGGAGGCTGCAAAGCCCAGGCGGAGAGAGGGGGTGATGGAGCCAAACGACCCCCATAAACAAAGACCCCAGGGCCCGAGGCCATGATGAGGGAAGTAAAGCGGGGGGGGTGCGGCTCATTAAGGGTGCCGGGGTGGTGGATGTTGACAATGAATTCTCATGCTGTTGAGATTGCAATTGCCGGGTGTGTAGAGGTGATAGTTTGTGCACAAAACCCATGCCTTTATCTTCTTTTTTTTTTTTTTATCATGTGCTTTGTATTAATCAACTACTGGGAACAAAGACTACGTGCAGCGCTAGCTATGGTAAAGAAAAAATCCCATCCGCTAATTTTTCTCCTCCCCGGCCCCAGGGAAAAAGCCATCAACCCAAGTCTCTCTGGTATGAGACCAACCGCACCCCAGCCACGCAAAATAAGAAATCCCCCTCCGACTAAGCGGTCGAAAAGAAAAATACAAATACATACATTGGGAGGAATCAACAGGCAAACCCTTGCCGTAAACACCTGACACAATGAAATAATTGATAAACCACTTGCGAAACCCTAAGTAACCGACAATGAAAGAAGAATAAAGGGGGTGCAGGGGCCACTAAAACCGATGTGGCGTTGCAAGCATTACTCGAGAACCCCAGGCGTTGACATCCGCCACCGAGGCAGTGCAATACGACGACGGAGCGTAACCGATGGACACCACTATAACAATTACTAGGGCGGCGAAGGCAGTACGGTGCCAGCTGAGTGAGCGGACTGTAGCTGTAACCGAGCAACGGGACGAAACCTGAGGGGGGAGAGGAGGGGTAGACCCAATAACTGTGGACACTATCGGTAACCGTGTGCGTGTCTGACTAGGCAGCCCCTAATGGAAATGAAGAGGATGGAGAAATCGACCGTGGCCTGTTGAAAGGTTTTCTCCTACTGCGAACTGTAGTCCCAGCAGTCTGTAACATGGGCGAAAGGGTGTTGCCGACCGTGCGAACGCTAAGCGAGGCAGCGAAGCGCATGCGGCAAGAGGGGGTGATAGAGCGAAACGACCCCTAGAAACAAGGACGCCAGGGCCCAAGAACATGATGAGGGAAGTAAGGCGGGAGGGGGAGGGTGCAACTCACGGAGAGTGCGGGTGCAGCTCACTGAGAGTGCGGTGTTGGTGGATGTTGACGATAAATTCTCATGGTGTTGAGATTTCAATCGCCGGGTGTGTAAGGGAGATGGTTCGTGACACAAAACCCATGCCCAATAGGTACCCTTATGTACCGGTTCTTCCCTCAACCCTAACCCCGCCGGACTCCTATCCTCTTCTCACGCGACTCAAGACTCATAGTGAGTCACAGAGTAAATCCGCCAGCTGACTCGGATGAGTCAGGTGAGCCATATCCTGCACCCAATCAAAACCCATAAAACTAGTCCTGTACCTCAAAGTAAACAGATGTGCACAACCCATGACTTATAACTATGAGTCATGTGCGAGATACATAACCCACATGACCACAATCCTGAGTCAGGTTACTAAACAACGATAACAATTCCCTGATAACACTCATTTGTGTCATCATGTGAAAATCTATGAGTCAACTGATCTCATAATGTACAAAATAACAAACTAGTGACTAATGACGATTACTCAGTAGGGAATCTGCCTTGCTTAGTTACCGTTTGTGACAGTGTGGGCAGGGTTTTTGTGTACAACCAAGCAAGACCATGTTGAGTGGTGGAATTCAGTAGAAGGTGATTTCCCGGCGTTCGCTCGTATTGGCCATGGGGGATAGTACACTTCGGGTCCCGGCGGTACATGTGGGTGTACATGGATTGTATAAAGTTGGATCTTGATAGGGAAAGTACAAGGAGTGTAGGTTTGGTGCAGTGTTTGCTGGATAGTGGTGGGTATTCTGATTCTAGGTATTAGGGGTAGTCGGTATGTTAACCTATAATACTAGACTAGTCCTTATGTTCGACTAGTCCTATTGATGGAGAATCGTGTCTAGGAAGGCTCGTAGTGAAGTGTAACTAAGTTACTCATGTAATGTAAAGATAATGAGGGAAGGATAGTTCGTAACATACAATATTGATATGATCTTTAGTCCCGTGCTTGATGATTGTGTTTAAGCGAGTGGGACACTCCGATATTTATATTCCGTGTCTGAGTGTTCCGGGAGTACTTGTCCTTACCATGCTAACTAAGTATCGACCGAACTAAGTTCTCTAAGCAGGTAAGTGCGAACACCCCTTGGCCCTGACCTCTGTTCGACTACATGTTCACCTTATGAAGAAGTAGACTACCATATTATCATGAAGGTGTGTCCGTCCTGTGAATAATAGGTCCATCTAGAGTGCAAGTCGCCGAATAATGCCAATGTAGTAATATCTGTTCGCCAAACTGTATCTGAAGTAGCCAACGTCAAAGTGGTCAGACCATTCAATGCACGAGAGTCTGTCACTGTCTGCACATCAGGTTCCCGAACTAACTTGTAGCAGCAATTGTTGGAATAGTAATATATGCTCACAATCCTATATTAGTAATGACTGGTTGTGAGCGGGCCTGGCGGTCTCCGCTATGTGGCTTCTTCTATCCCTATACAATATTTAACTTCAGTGTTTATTCCGATTCCGTCCAGCATATTAGAGAACTCACCTCCCTACCCTATGGGCATCTTAAAACGGGAACGCACACTTAAATCTCTCAAACGTCTTTTTTGGCGTTATGAGTGCCCTCATTGGATCACTTGTCGTATAATTATATTGTAACTAATAATAACTATAACACAGCTGTGAATCGATCACGTGACCTTATAGTCGGAGGCACGTGACTATCATCCTAAGCCAGACCAAGATGTATCTTTGGTACTTTTTGACTAGTTGGAACGCAGGGGTCTGTGGCTTAGTCTTGTGAGTTGGCATTGATGGTGTGCCTAACACGAGCTTCCTCCTGCTAGGCTTTGTCCCTGAATGCCCTTTTGTAATTTCCTTTTCGAACTCGAAGCCGTAGGGTAAAAAACCACGTGGGTTTGCTTCGCCACTTAAGGAAAACCTTGCCTTTTCATTCGACAGGCACCAGTCCCGGCATTTTCCGATTTTCCCCGTGAAACTCTTCCACTAACTCCTGAGTATTTCCAAGCCATTCTGGTGGATCCCATCTATTTTTGTCTTCTGCATAACCTTTCCATTTAATAATGTAAAGAAGTTCCTTTAACTCTTTGTTACATCTTCCAATTTTCCTCATCTAAGTGATAACTTCACTCTTGACGATCTTTTCTACCTCCCATTCGAGGTCTGCTTTGATATCCTCCTAGACTCGTGGAGGCTCTTCTCTACCCTCTCGGCCTCATACTCCGTAAGGCTCCACCATCAGCAAGTGAAATATTAAATGTATTTTCCACGTCAACAATAGTTCTCCCTTGAAAGGGCGCTCTCCTTGGGTACCTTCCATTACTTTGAATGGGCCGTGCATTTTTGGAATTAATTTTTTTGTTTGTCACTGGGTCCCAATGTTTTTGATGTTTAATAAGACCAAGTGTCCGACCTTCATGTCCGGTTGGTCACGGGTCCTCCGATCGTACTATTTGCACATTTGTACTAGGGTTTGTTTTAGGGGTTTCTTCCCCTGTTGGTGGATTGCCTGCATCCAGTACACGTATAGTCTTGCTCGATAATGTTGAGCCTAACGCTCCTTCATCCACTTTGTCTGTGGGTGGAATGCGTAGTCGGCGTACAATGGTGCCATTCCATGTGCGTTGGTGGTGGAGTTGTTGTACGTGTTTTCGGCTAGTCGTAATGGACATTAACAGTCGTCCTGGTTGTAATTTCCGAAATTGTGTAGGTATCATTCCAGCCTCTGGTTGGTTCTCTCGGTCTGACCATGTCTTTGGTGGTGATATGCAGTAGATATTTTTCGTTTTATGCCTTGTGACTTGTATAACGATTCCCAGAATTCTCCTGACAACTTGGTATCTATATCCGAAATGATTTTGTTCCGTAAACCATCAAGTTTACAGACTTCTCGTAACACTCTGGCGGCCTGATCTTTCCTGGTTGCGTTTTCTTTTAAACCGCGAAAGTGTGCCATATTTCTAAACAGATCTACAACCACCATAATCTGTGTCTGGTCTTGTGATTCTAGTAGATGGGTTATGCAGGCTGTCGAGATTGAAGTCCAGGCTGCGAAGGGGATTAGCAGTAGTTGTAGGAATCCGTATCTCGGATGCGTTGGTCACTTATTGAGTTGCCATTCGTCACAGGACCTTACGTCGTCGTTTATCCATACCGCAAATCCTTTTCATGATAATCTCTGGAGACGATTTCAACGGTTTTTTCTTGTCAGAAATGGCCTGCCATTTGGCAATTGTGATATCCCTCTGCGATAGTTGTTTCTAATTCTTCATCGTCTGGGATATATAGTCAATTCTTATAGTAGAGTAGTCCATATTTACTTGTCCAGTTCTTCAGAAATTCCTTCCCTTCTTTTTCTAGTCTATCGAGGTTGCTTTTCCTCACCCGCCATTCTGGGTCCCTTTCGCTTGCTGCTACCATCATGGATTTCAAGTCGGCCTCCAATACTTGCATTTCTACTTGTGAAATCATGGCACTTGACATTAAGACATGTTCCTTTCTTAGTCTAGGATGTTTGCCAATATCTTCGACGTCAAAGTATTCATGGTTACTGGAGTCTGCTTGGAGAAAAGATATCATTGGTTGGGCGTCCCTGAGTGATATTCTACGTTTTGGGGACATCTCGGTGCTTCCAAAAACACTCTCCGCTTGTTCTATCACCTCCAACGTGTCCACTTCCATTATGTTAGAGGTGTCGTTTTTTTCAATACTGAGTTGCGCGATTAGGTCTCCTTCCTGCATTCTGCAATCTGCTTTGCTGTGATTAATCATAATAATCCTTATTTACCCAGTGTAATCGGCGTCAATGACGCCTCCATTAATTGCCATGCCTTTCTGACTTCCTAGTCCACCGCGGGGGGCAATCCGGGCATAGGTTCCTTTTCGTAGTCCAATCACTATTTCTGTTTTCCCTAGGACTGGGCCGTGTGCTGCAATAGTGAACTCGCTTATTGCGTTGATGTCATGTCCAACCGCTATCTTTGAATCTTTGGTTGGTAGTCTAGCTTTCTTCGACAGTCGCTTATTCCTGACCTTCTTTGTTATCATGGGTTCCGGCTCTGAGATGTAAGCTTGGTCTTCCTCCTCTCCAAGGATGAGTAATATTTGGAAGTGTTCCGGTTTCAATATTGACTGTTCGCTATGCTTGGCTTCTTCCTCAGGACGGTACTCCGGCCGTTAAGTCAGTCTATCTGGTTTTCCTCATCTTTTCCACGGGCGGTATACGATTTTGAAATTCTAATCTGCCACCCTCTGTGTCCATCTGATTCGTCTCTGTTTCCCAACTTTTGTTATAAGGAATTTGGGCAGATTTTGCTAGTCGGTATATACCGTCAGGAGATTATCCACTCCTACCAGATACTGGTTCCATTTCTTAAACCTTTTTAGGATTGCGAGTAATACCTTATCCTCAATCTCGTAATTTCTTTCCGCAAGATTTACTCTTCTGGAGTGAAACGCCAGTGGATGTTGCCTTGTATCCTTAAATTGGGATAGTACACATCCCCTGCAAAGTCATTCGCGTCTCTTTTCACTACGATCTCTCTGTCGGGATAGTAGTGTTCCAATATAGGGGCTATGACAAATCGTCCTTTTAGGTCTATAAACCCTTGGTTTTGCTTAGGGCCCCAGTGAAATTTGGCTTTCTCCCCTTGCCCTGTCTCTGTTCTGTGTTTGCATATTTTGGAAAAGTCTTTGATGTACCGTCGGTAAAGGTTTGCAAAACCTATAAAGATTTGTCTCTCCTTTACCGATTGCGGGGCTCTCCAATTCATTACTGATCTGACTTTTCTCTCGCTCATTGTGACTCCTGCGATTCCTACTATGTATCCTAAAAACTCGAGAAAATCAACATTGAAAACCACTTTAATTACCCATACAGCCAGTTGGTGCTCCTCCAGCTTCGTCAGGACTTTTTTGACCAAGGCTATATGTTCTTCCTAACTTTCTGAGTATAACAGGATATCTTCTAGGTAGACGACTCCTACCTGTTCGAGGAATTCTAGTAGAATTTTGTTAATAATTGCATGGAAAGTGGCAACAGCGTTGACAAGTCCGAATGACATGACATTGTATTTGAAGTGTTTGTATCTTGTTCTGAATGCAGTTTTCCATTTGTCTCCTTCTCGTATTATTAACAGGTGAAATCCATCATTGAGGTCCAACTTGGTTGATATCTTAGCTCCTGCCACTCGGTCCTTTAGTTTCACCATGAACGGTGAGAGGTACTTATTTAGGATCGTGAGTTTATGGAGGTTTGGTAGTCAACGCATAGCCGTAACCCTCGATCTGGCTTTAGGACGAATAGGATGGGTGCCCCTGCAGGTGATGGACCAGGGACAATCTTGCCTTGTTTCCGCATTGCTTTTAGGTATTTGTCTAGAGTATCTGGCTGATATGCCGACATCGGATAGATTGGACGCCAGGGGGGTTCGGCAGCTGGTTTAAGGTCTATTGCGTGATCGAACGTTCTTCACTGTGATAATTTCTCCGCCGTGGCTCTGAGAAATAGTTTGTGATACTCCTCGCAGTATTGTGGGATCTTGTCCAGACATACTTGGTTTGGGTCCTGCTGTCGAAATATTCTGCCCATGTACTGAGCTTCTTCGTCAAAGGCCACCGTCTCATCCCATTCAAAAATTCATCCTCCACCTTCATGCTCGACATGTCCCACCCAGCATTGGTTGGTCAACGTCCATTTTTGGCCTTTATCGATATTAGCTATGGGGTGTTCCTGGTGCCACCATGCGAATGGGATATGGAGGTCGTATTTTCCTGTTGCGACTACCTCACATGAAATGCTTGTGCTGTGGCCATTATTTCGAATTTCAAGAATGCTGGGATGTGTGAAGTGTTTCCCTCCTGATGAATTAACCTCGCGGCCGAAAGCTAGGATGTTTAGCACTTTTTGGCTAGTCTCGTTAGCTATGTCGCAGTGTTCCATTAAGTCTTTACTGATCAAAAAGATGTTGGATCTTGAGTCAAGCAGTACTCGGATGCCTCTTCGCCTTCCGGCTGCTTCAATAAATGCACACCCTTCCTGGGATTCGTAGTGTGCTGAGTTTGGGAACTGGGTTTTGAGTCATTTGCCAATTGGCGGTGTGTTCTCGTGTTTGCTTTTGGAATTCATCGTATTTTTTGGGTAAAGGTAACCGGGGTTTGTTACTACGCCTGCGTAGTTTGGACCCTTGAGCTCTCCTCAGAAGAACTAAGACGTCTTTTCTTATTTGGTTATCGGGCAACCCACTACTAGCGGTCCTCACAGCCTGCTAAGGAAGTCCCATAATCTCTGCTGTGCCAGTTGTCTGGCTCTCCTCTAGCAAGATTTCTAGCGGTATAGTCCAGGTATAAAGGGATTCTCAATCAGATTCCCGAGCTCAAACATTATCTTTTAGCCGGACCTTGTATTCGTTGGATAGCAGAGAGGTACTTCGACGTACCTATCCTTTCACTCACGTCCTCGGTCCCGCTGTAAGATTCCCGGGGGCCTTCCGTCAAGGAGGGATTCCTTGTCGTACTAGCCGCCGCTAGTATGAACCTTTTCTGGTGGTTCTCGTTGGACTGCTCATATCAAGTTTCTTTTACTTATTGCCATCCTAACTCGTTTTCATCATCGGGGTACAGAATGATCCTTTCTCCAGTTTGCTTGGCTTTGTTCTCTTTTGCCTTCAGAGTTACGTCCAATCTACTAATTGAAATCTCGCATTATTGATTTCAATTTCGGAGACAGGGCATCCTCCGAGTACCCGAGTGCCTTTGCCATTGGTGCTGCGAGTAACTTATGTGAACCCCATGTCACTAAAGTCCCATGCCAAGGGTTTCTCAATTTGATTGACAGGGGGTATTCCTTCTGCAGACTTTTTTCTAGTCACCGTCGAGGTTGTGGGTCGTCTAGAGGGGATTCTATGGCCGGCTTTCCATTGTTCGGAACTAGCATTCCTTGGTCTTTGATGCAAGTGTTTCCTCAGTTGCGTGCCGATCGTACATACTTGGATAAACTTTCTCAAGTTTGCCCAGTTGTTGTTTTTCCTTCCATAACGGGTACACTGTTGTGCCATTTCCCGATCTTGGACTACTTGTTCCTTGATCCCTTCATGGACTTTATTCCACTCCGTATGTTCTATTTTTCCCTGCCCTGGTGCTAGGCCCTTGCCCTTCCGTTGGTGCTCCATTTGTGTTTTGTAGGCCGCTTGTTTGTCCGGAGAATATTGCTTTCTTTGTTTCCTTGGTTGTGTAACAGCCTCTTCCTCTCTTTTCCTTGTCCCTCCCGAGTCATTTCGGGGACCACTGGGCCCTCCGTGCTATAATGCGAGTTGTTCCATGAATATTTCTTTCTGTCTGAAGACTGTCCTTAGTGCTGCAATCCAGGCATTGTCTGTCGCGTATTCCTTACTTGATATTCAGGGTAGTGTCTCTTTCGGGATATGCCTTTCTACCAGATGTGGTCACGCGCCATCACTCATTCCCACATTGGCCTTGTGATTTTCCATCTCGCGGAGATAGCGTTCAATGTTTCCTTTGTAAGTAACCTTTGTCATTAATGCTAGGGATCTATCTCCCGCATGCGTGAGTGCACATGACAGTATGCACTGTCCGCTAAACACGTCCCAAAATTCGTAACCTTTGATTTTCCGATGCCCTAATTCTCAGTTCATCTTATTTCGATAGGTAAATGTCAATGCCGACCCATCTTCTCCTTCCATCTTCCCCAGTACATATTTAATTGGCTCCTGATCTGACCTCCACTGGTTGGGGTTCTTTATGAAGTACTCCTTCTATTGAAGTAACCAACGTCTATCGTTTTGCTCTTTTCGGTTTTTGAATGCATTAGGGAAATGTTGGAGCGTGGTCCAAGGTGGTCCTGAATGCTCCTGGTTCACCAAGGGGGGTGGTGGTACCCGTAGGCCACCTGGTCCACTCCGATCCATTCAGATCCCCAAATTTTGAAAATTTACCGAAAAAATGGACCAGGGTGGATCGGGGTGGACCAGGACTTGTTTTTACCCTGTGCTGATATGGGAGTTGGGCATCAGCTTGTCGTTTACCACTGTTCGCGATTGCCATTCCTATCCCTTGGGCCATCATTGTCACTTGTGGGTCAATAGGGTCACCTCTGTCTGGTCGCCAGGCTGGGTTACCTCCTCCTCGTCCTACACCCGGGTCTGATTCATCAGCTCTGGGATCCGGGTCATTGGCCTTTGTAGGGGGAGGGGGATCTTGATTCCTACCTCCCTGGTTTCCCAGCCTTGGGGGTTCTCCTTCCCGCTGCTTGCCTCTATCTTGTGTGCCCTGTTCCCTTGCATTTTGCTCCCTTCTTTCTTGTGCCCATCGTTGTAAGCGATCGGGTCTCCTAGCGACCTGTGGGGCTACAGGAACTTGTGTCGGCAGGGGAGCAGGGGTAGTAGTAGTGGGGGTTGGTTGAAAGCTGGCTAATTTTGGCATTATAATAGCCATCTCGGAAGATAACGCGCCGGCGACTCGTTCTTGGTTTTCTGGTTGCCCGTTAACAAATTGCTAATGGGTGGTGATTTTATCTACATGTTGAGCCCTTAGAATGATTACTTCTCGCTCTAGGGCATTTGCCCTATTTGTTGAAGTCTCACCCAGTCCCACTATGTTAGCATGTGGTTGAAAACTTCCTACTTGATGACCACATTTTCGTTCATTTGCTTCTTGCTACTGCTTGTTCGTATGATCTAGCTTCAGGGCTAATCCTGATATCTCCTCTTGTCGGGTCTACGTAGCGTTATCGACCACGATGATTATTTCCTCGAAAGCTATTCGTCTTTCTGCATCTAGTTCTTTGCCGTCCTCAACTTCTTCCCGGGTGTCCTGGATATTGTGTACAGGTTGTTGTACTCGTTCGTCCAAATCCCCAAGCTTTACTTGATTTGTTGCTATCTCCCTGTTGAGGTGGCTCATCACCTGGCCGTTTCTTGCCGCTAGGGCTTTTAGGAAGGGGTAATAATCCCTTGGGTTCGGTGATCCTTGTTGTCTGCCAGATCCCGAGTCCTGAATTCTCACACTGATCCCTCATAACAATCCCAGTCGGTATGGGGACCCAGTCCTTCTTGGAACCCGGTCTGAATGGATTGGTCCCTCATTGCAAGAGATTACTCTGGCCCTTGTGATTTGTTCTGATAGGTCTTCTGATTCACCGCCCGATACGTCCACTGGGTCTCCACCATTGATTTGGGGAAAGAGAGACATCACATACGCTTTTTTGAGTTGGTTGTTTTGGGATTTCAAACTCGCATATATCTTGCTTGTAGATCTTATAAATCCACCGATCGTCTTCAAAGGTGTGAAAGGTTTCCTTTAAGAAAGAAATACTTTCAGGCTTGTCTCTGTGTCCTTGCCTCTCTTACAGACAGCGTCAGGGGCTGGATAGTGTTTAATCGTGTTGGCTTGAACGATTCGCTGGAATATATGTCCAGATAGCGCGTATCTTGTAGTAAAGTTTTGATGGCGAAGGTGGGTCGAGGGTGTTCCACTCTTGGTCTGCGTCTTCTTCGGTTTCTTCGGATGTCTCAAGAAATGCCCGAATGAATTCTGTGGAGGTTCCTGCTATAAGAGCATCGTCTATATAGGAAGCGAGGTATTGTGGAGTCCTGTGAATCTCGATTTTGTCTAGCTTTTCGGTAATAGTAACCCCGTAAGGTATCATAGGTGAGTATAAGGGGTAATCGCTACGTGATGATTGTTCAAGATCTCTTCGTAGGTTTCGATTTTGGCAGAGGTCTCGCCTAACTGTCTGATGTATATTTTCAGTTATATCCCTCTCGTGACAGTTTTATTCATGTGTTGTGAGCCTTGGTAACAAGGAGTACTATCAATATAGTGTGAGGGGTAGTTGGTATGAGGACCAATAATACCGGCCTAGGTCTTATGTTCGAGTAATTGTATAGATGGAGAGTATTGGCTACGACGGCTCGTAGTGAAGGGTAACTAAGTTACTCACGTAATGTAAACATAATGAGTTAATAATGGTTCATAACTTGTTATATTGATAGGATCTCTTCTCCGGTGCTTGATGATTCTGTTTAAGAGAGAGAGACACTTCAATATTCATATTCCGTATCTCAGGGTTTGCGGGCTACATCATGATGTCCTAACCATACTAACTAAGTCTTGACCGAACCAAGTTCTCTAAGCTCATAAGTGCCAACTGCTCTTGACCCTGATAACTGTTCTACTCCAAGTGCACATTATGAAGACGTCGACTACCATATTATCGTGAGGGTGTGTCAGTCCTGTGAGTAATAGGTCCGTCTAGAGTACACGTAGCCGACTAATACCACCCTAGCAGTATCTCTTCACCGAATTCTATCTGAAGCGGCCAACGTCAAAGGTGTCAGAGAATTCAATGCCCCAGAGTCCGTCCCTCTCTGCGCATCAGGCTTCCGAATTGACTTGTTGCAGGAATTGCTAGAATAGTACTTTGTGCTCACAATGTTAGGATCGTACTCACCGGTTCTGAGTGGGCCAGGAGGTCTCCACTATCTATGTTCTGGTATCCTCATACGATATTTAACTCAAGTGTTTATTATGATTCCGTCGGTCGTCCTAGAGAACTCACGTCCCAATCCTATGGGCATCCTAAAGCGGAAAGGCACACTTAAATCTCTCCGATGTCTTTGAACTATTATCGCCGTCATTTTATGACTTGTCGTATCACTATATTTTAAATAATAATAACTATGAGATGGCTCTGAATTGAACACATGATCTTATAGTCGGAGGCACGTGACTCTCATCTTAAGGTAGACTGAGATGTATCTTTGGTACTTTTTGACTAGTTGGTACGCAGGGGTCTATGTGTGAGGCTTGTGGGTTGGCATTCTCAGTGTGCCTAACACTAGGGTTTCCGGTGTGGGAGGTTTAGCCTTGTCTCGAGGCGCTAATAATCTTGTTATGTCATCACTTCCTTCACTGCTCATTCTGATTTAAACAAATCTCTGCTACTAGGTATCTCCTGCTATTGCAGGTGGAACTTTTGATATCGTAAGATCTCTAGTGATATGGATCCTGCGGTCAATTAATACCCTCTACTGATTTGATCCTGCATTTCATGTGAAGATATATGCTATACTATTTGCTTTCCACTTGGTCCTTTGTTCCTTCAGAACACCTTTAAAACCTCTTGCACCAAACGGCATTTGAACTCCTACCTTGGAAACTTCACCTCTAAATAGTTGGAATGGTGTGATTCCTGTATCTAGAGGGCTTGTTGGACTACTGTTTTTCAAGAACACTGCGGTGTGCACTGCTTCACCCTACCTTTCCTCTTTTAATCCCCCTCTATAAGGCATCGCTTTTGCTCTCCCAATGATCGTGCAGTTTCCCCTTTCTGAAATACGATTTGGTTCGGGGCTGTAAGGTGCCATCAGTCCTCGCACAAATCCGGCATTGTCCAAGACTTCTGGGAATTCCTTACTTCTATACTCCCCTGCTCCATTACGCCAGAATCTTTGAATTTGTTGCTTCTGCTGGGTTTCAACTTGGGCCTTGTACTTTCAGAAAGTATCAATCACAGGTGACTTCGTGGTGATAGTGTTGACAGTAGTATACTGAGAAAAATCATCCACAAATAGGAGGAAGTATTTGGCTCCACCAAGGGGGGTTGTCACCATTGGTCCAGCTACATCACTGTGTACAAGCTCGGGAAGCTCTGTTGCACAGTTGGTTGCGGGGTCAGAGTTTGGCTTTTGTGTCTGCATTGCTAACTGACTTGATTCGAAGGTGATATTCTCCAGGCTTCCTCTAAGTGACATATCAGGTCTAGTTTTAGCTAACAGCTTGACCCCGTCGACATCCAGATGTCCTGGACGATCGTGCCACTCCATCACTGTCCCCGAAGATTTACCAAGTCCTGCCTGACCTGCAGTAAACTTATTTGTTCCTTTCCGAATATATTGCCCACTCTTGAACAACAGCACATAAGAGTTGAACTGTAGATTCGCTACAGTCCTCTCCTCCCCACTCATCAGTATAGAAACCTCGTTTGATTGTATCCCTCCAAACACTTCTATCCCCCCAGCCTGTTAAATACAGGGTACAGACACCAAGTTTTCTGGCCCGAGACTAGGGATGTAGAGCCCTTCTTGAACCAGAACCGGGGTACTATTGCACTTGGAGTTCTGTACCTCGATTGGTATATCTCCAGTTCCTGTCGCTGTGATTGTTCCGCCATTAGCAATGCTAATATGTGTACAGTAGGATTTAAAGTTTCGACAAACATTGTGCTCTGCAGACGTGTGGTGAGTGGCACCATAATCGAGTATCCAATTTGCAGTTCTAGGGTCTGAGGTTCGGGTAGCTGCAGCTGTCCAAGATCTGCCTGCTTTCGATCTTGCCTCGTTGGTGTCACAAACGGTGACTAAGCAAGGCAGACTCTCACATGACTAATAGTTATTAGTCATCGGTTTGTTACCTTTCACCCTATGAGATCAGTTGACTCATAGGTTT
>Ga0307507_10001620_pt1 | contig 49813 bp, 20 predicted proteins | sample 7_EM_MG_FD_207223 | JGI IMG/M metagenome (GOLD analysis project Ga0307507, IMG submission 207223) | Populus trichocarpa ectomycorrhiza microbial communities from riparian zone in the Pacific Northwest, United States - 7_EM | ecosystem: Host-associated > Plants > Roots > Unclassified | place...
GCCTCTAGGATCGTGGAGACTATATACTACGGGCACGTGCCTCCGGCACGTGACCGGCGACCATCCGAGGGGCGTCCGGAGGTTGTCCTGAAGGCAACCCGAGGTGTCCGCAATAATATCCCTTACATTGCCCCCCCCCTTCTTGCGGTCGGCCCCCAATCGCCATTACCTTGTAGTAGGGAGATTATAAGGGCTCATCCCAGAAGGGGTTTGGAGAGATATTAGTAAGCTGCTATATATCATCTATCTATCTAACCCCTGCTTTAAACTCCTGAAAACCTTAATAAGGAAAAAACATAACTAGAGAAAAGACGTAAGGATTGCCAAGAGACCCCTTAGAAGCCTACCGGAAACGTGCCAGTGACTACCTAGGCTAACCCAAGGATTTTTATGCAACTCTACTTTTAAGCCTTTATGCCGGTCTGCAATCAATCGCGAGTGTTATAGGTAATTTGGTGTTCCTAATATGGTTCCATAAAACCTTTTAGTATAGGATTTAACGTATAGAGCCTTAGCTTGCCGTCGTCTTTAACCTTTAAGATATTAATCTATAATCCTTTCTCGTTGGTTCTGTGCTATATATTTAGCGTAGCTCTACTGCCTAGCAAACAGAAGGGATACTTTGCAATAGCGCCTCTAGCTATTATACAATTTATTAAAAACGTCTATAACGTTATTCTTTAATACCATAGTATCGTTTAGGTATAATTTTACCTATATACATCTGTAATTGACGTCTTTAATTGCCTTCCCTGGCCGCGTAATCAGTTTTTGTAAGGAAGTAATAACCAAATAGCTTATACGCGTGTTTCCTTCCTTCTAAATTACGCTATTGTAATGGAGTTATATCGGCAAGGTTACGGCTATTCACTAGAAGGGTATTAGGAGGTAAAGTATAGAGACACCTTGCTTATTAAGCTACTCCTTTTCTTTAATACCTTACTTCCCATTATCGCCCTTCATCCAAATTTGGACGTATCTTCAATATATTATTAAGATTTTTCTTTTTTTCCATTATTAATTTAATATACCTCTTTGTTCTCCTACTAACTACTCTTCTAATCCGATTCCACAGCGTATTCTAGCCCTACCGCTGCATATAGAACCCCAACCTCCGCTAATCCGTAACTAGTGCTAGTCCTGCCTAAATGACTTTATATGCACGTCCTTAAAAGACCAGAAGTCTAATAAGAAGATTTTGGATGCTTATAACAAGACCCACTGTATAAGGTCCAATACCTTTAGTCCTTATAATTGATGCATGCGTACTAAGAGCGGCAGTTGCGTTAAGGTAAGCTTTCCTATCCTTAATAGGTTTCCATTGCTAACTTTAGGCTTCAATATAGCCTAGGCCTAAGTAGCGATGATCCTTTAATGTCCTTAACTACTACATCGCCCGGGCTCTCTCTTATTCCAGCGCTAATGCTAAACGTCTGGGTCGAATTTAAGACTATGCCACAGCTATCTATACCGCCTATAATTCCCAGCAAGCCAGCTAGTAACGCCTAATAAGGGAGCAAGGTTGGTATACTAAAGATAGGGTAAGGAATGGGGGTAATAAGAAGAAGGTCGCCGTTTACCATAAGAAAGAGTTCGCGCATACGCGTTAAGTTTTAAAAGAGCATAATATGATGCGGTATTAAGTAGGTTACCCTTTGGGTACCTAGCGGATAGGTAACTAACAATTACCATAGCAAGGTCTTAGTAGTTCTAGTTTTTACTAGCCAGCCAACGTCTCTATCCATTCTGGGCTTAAGTGTGTCTTTATTAACTACAAGCTTACGCCTTAAGAACTTCGTTGGTACTAGTTTGGGCCTAATATTAGTGTTAAGCATTTAAGGATCTCTACTCCATCTACACCTCATTGGCCTGTCCCCGTTTTCATGCCTACCTGTACTCCTACTAAGGGATCTAGATCTGGATCTCATTCCTATTAGCCATTACTTAGTGGGCCGATGGATACTAATCCTGCACCTAGAGATAAGGCATAGTGGCTTTTAATTTGGGCATTTAGGATTGATTCTTATACATAGTAGCAATTGGGAAGGCCTCGTAAAGCATTCAGAAAGGCATAGGAACACTATTCCTGATATAGACTAATAAATGGGAATGCAATTCTAGCAAAATACCTTATCAATTCTATACTATGTACATAAAAAGGCTGAGGACCTATCCTGCCTTAGGCCGTAGCCCTAATTAATCCTTATAGTTTCCGGAGCTTGTCCATTCCATATCCGATTTAACCTATTTACTCTTTAGGGCCTCTCTTGGCCTACCGCAAGCTTTCTTTATAGGTTGCGATAATACTGTAGTATTAGAGCGCTTTCTACGATTTGTAGATTATAGACCTTAGTCCTAATATTCTTTTAGAATATCTTTATAATAATTAAGGTAATCCTCTAGTTCCTATATAGAGTCCTCAGTAGGCCAGCCTAGCTATTTAACTTTATATTAAAGCTTGTTCTTGACAGACTTATAGCATAGTATAGCTTTAACCTCGTACCGCTCACCCACCACTTTAGGGTGTTTAATTAGGCCTAGACGGAAGTTCTTTTCTAGTAGTAGTCTATGCCATAGCTCTAGTAGATTTACGTAAAATACTAGATATATATAGGCCATAAATAGGGGTAGCTGGAGACAGTAGGCTAGCTTGCCAATTTGTTTCTTAATTTAGAAGGGACCTAGGTATCTTGCATCAAGCTTTTTTAATAGTCAACAGGTCTTAATATTCGTTAAACGTAATAGAACCTCATCGCCTACGCCGAAATGCTTATTCTAGTATTTGCGGTTATACCAAAGTCTCTACTACTCTTGCGCCTCTTATAGGCTCTGTTTTACATGCTTCTATTACTCCTCCCATTTCTTAAGGTATCCTTATACTCTCCTATGGATGTCCTTGGACTTCCCGGTAGGATCCTATAATTAATTATACGGCCTTAGCCAGTGATTGTTAGGTATACCATTAAATCCCAATAGTCGGACGCTATAGGCAATCTAGATTGGTGCAAACTAATGCGATGCATGTTGTTTTGAGTTATAAGTATACTCCGCGTACGGAAGTAGCTCGCACTAATTGTCTTACTGGTAGTTTAAATATATTCGCAGATATAACTCCAGTTCCTAGTTCTGGTGTTCCGTTTACCCATCTATCTACAGGTAGAAAGCCGTACTATAACGGTGGTTTATCTTTAAATGAAAGCATAGATCTAACCAGTACTGGCTTATAAAGACACTGCCCCTATTAGTAATAATAGAGTATGGTTAATCTACTTTAAGAAAGCATTTCTCCTTAATTAGGTTTATAAGCGCTTGTGCGTTAATCGTCTTATTAATAGGAAGGTATTAGACGTACTTTAAAAACCTATTAATAAGTACTAGGACCAAATCGTATGTTCGTCCTTACCTATCTTTTAAGGGCGGGAGATCCGTAATAAAGTCTATAGCGTAATATTGCTATAGCTTACTAGTAGGGGGAACTGATTTAAGTAAACCCTATAGCTTGTGCCTTTGGATTTTGTATACTTAACACTTCTTACAGTAGCTAATGTACTCCTTTGCTTCCTACTTGAGCTTTAGCCAGTAGTATTTGCGTTAAAGTAATTCCACTGTTTTAATTTGACCATAGTGGCCGCCTAGAGGATCATTATAATTCCTCATAAGGATCTTCTATTATAGATTTGCTTCTTATAGCACCCAAACCTTGCCATTTCTATATAGTAGGCCCATTAGGTCCAGTTTCTAATTTTAATACCTTTTAGCTTCCTTTCCGTTACGTTTCCGGTCTACTTCCGCATTAAAGATGGTATAGGAGGCGTCCCTCCGTTGCACCTTATAGATAAGATCTGTTAACCTTTTAGATGGTTCCTAAGTAAAAGCTATTTCGCCTTATACTACTCTAAGTATAAGACTAAATGGTACCATAGATCTTATAACTTCTCGGTGCACGTGCGTTAGGAAGGCCGCTATAAGGTTAAAGTTCTTTGGTTATTACAGGGCTCTAGGTTCCAATTACTCTATAGCTTTACTTTTAATTTAAGGGGATAGCTCAGCAATTAAGGGTGGTATATCACCAGGTTCTAAACTTATATTAGGGACATCCTATCTAGGTATTTTCGGACCCTTATCGGCAACGGACCGGGTACCAGCCAGAACGTTAGTAGAGACTAATAGGGTTTGCACCGCCTAAAACTTAGTACGTGGAGCTGTAGGTACTCAAGCATCCTACACCTAGAGCTTATTCTGCAATATAGGGAGTAAGATGTCTATTATCTATTTTCCTTCTCCCGTTTTAAAGCCTTTGGCATAGTCTAGCCGTCATAACGGCCCATTAGCAGGGTTATTTTCCCCTGGCTTATATTCGATCTTAAAGTTAAATCACGCAAGCTTCTCTGCCTATCTGGCTTGTTAAGGTGTAAGCTCCTTTGTAGTTATAAAGTAGCGTAGATTATAATAATCTAAGAGTACACAAGTAGTATAGCTCGCGTGCTTAAGGTAGTGTCGCCACTGTTTAAAACAGTTGACTATAGCAAGCAGTTCCTTATTGTGGGTATAATACCTGACTTTAGGTCCCTAGAATTTTCTGCTATAGAATATTACCGGTCTCTAGTAGAGCTGGGTAGCGTCCAGATGCCTATTAGGTTGCAGTAGGATACCAACAAGGGCAAAATTTGATGTATTAGTAACCATTATTAGTGGCTAATCTAGGTTGAAATGCTGCAATAGTGGAGCTTCCGTAAACTTTATGCGTAGTTCCTAAAAGGCTTCCTAAACCTTTCCAGGCCATGTCCATAGTTTGTACCATTTGGTTAGTCCCTTTTTGGTTTTCTTCCTTCCCGCCTTTAAGCTTTTTGCTTCTTAGGCCAGGTCTTAGAAAGCTTTAGTAATGTAGTTAAATAGGTATTAGGCGACGTCTAAGTAGTTATAGATAAAGCGCCTGTAGAAATTGGCAAAGCCTAGAAACACTTAAACATCCCAGTAGCTCTCTAGCTCCGGCCACTCTTGGATTATCTACACTTGTACTAGGTCTATAACTATACCTATAGGCGTTATAATATAACCTAGAAACTTAACCTGCTTAGTATTAAAGATACACTTTAACACCTTAATATAGAGGCCCTAATTATCTAAGCGTTCTAGCACTTTATGGACGTGTTGCTTGTGCTAATCCTTATCTTTTAAGTAGATCAGAATTTTATCTAGGTAGATAATATATATGCGGTTAACTAGTCCCCCTAAGGCTCTATAAATATATGATTAAAATGTTGTAGGCGTATTGGCTAGCCCAAAAGGCATTACCATATACTTAAAGTGGCCGTATTGGGTTTTAAAAGCGGTCTTTCACTTATCCCCTTCTTTAATATAGAGCCTATAATAGGCGTCTTGTAGGTCTAGCTTCGTAAAGATCTTCGCCCTAGATAATTAATCCAGCATTTCACTAACTAGTAGTAGTAGGTAACGGTTCTTAATTGTAATCTTATTAAGACCGCGATAGTCTATATATAGCCTTATAGTCCCATCTGGTTTCGGGATAAAGAGGATTAGCGCGCCTACCGGCAACTTACTAGGCTATATCCATCCCTTTTCCAGTAAGCCGTTAAGGTACTCCCGTAGAATCTTAAGCTCTTTACGAGAGAGGTTATAGATAGGAAGGTTTAGCAGTTATTTACCTTCTTCTAGATTAATTGTATAATCATATTCCAAGTTCCGCTAAAGGACTTTTACTTACCTGCCCGAAAATACCCTTAGTAAGTCCCTTAGGCCTGCTAGGATATTTAACAAATTGGGGTCGCGTTTATCCTCTATATTATTATTAGGTAGGTCCTAGAGGTCCCTTAGGACGCTTGCGGGCAGCGTCACACACTATAGTAACTATTTATATATAGTTGCCACTGTACGTTAGACAGTTTTATGTGGTAGCTAGTAGAGGGTAGGGAACTCTTTAACACAGCGTTTAAGGTATTATAGCATACTCTCTATGTATTACTTAAGCCAGAGTAACCTATGGCGGTGGAAGTATCTTATAGGATCTTTAAGATCGCCGTCTTCCTGTAGTGTCTCTGCGACCTGTCTAGCAGTTCCCTATAGGGTATCTATTATGGAAGGGTTATCGCCTATACTAGGCTCTATACCTATCTTGCTATAGAATAGGGGTTGGATCTAATACTCCTTTAGGTATAGGGCGTATACTATTTCTCCTAGGGCTATATCTGTTATGGACGCTTTAAGTATAATGTTATAACTACTTGGAGAAGAGTCATAGGAAGCTAGTTGGTTGATATAGGTATGGTCTAGGATGGATCTGGTGGAACTATGTGACAAGGAATGGTAAGCGAGTTATATAATGTTATACGCGGTGTACGGAGTATACGCAGTGTACGTCTACGTATAATATGTATAACACGTACCTTACGTATAAGAGAGGATTTTGTAGGAGTACGGTTGTGTATTTAAAGGACCTCAGTCCCTACCGTAGATAGTTCTCTCCTTATAGTGAATCTTAGAATACAATTAGAGTTAATCTGTTGGGCAACCACTCCACCAGTTATTATTACGTTGTTGATTTTGTTCTTACCTATATACCTAGCCCATTAACAGAACCCACTGTAGTTCCTGCTATAAGGTTCCGTTATATATTCACTACTAAGGTTACAGTATTAAATAGAGAGATTAAACAATATGCCACCAAGAGCAGCACTAGTTACAACGGCGTTAGCAACAGCTATAACCTCAGGTCCAGGTGATACCAGTATAGATAAGGGGGATTCTTAAGTGGTTACGTGAGGTTAGTTATAAGAAATGGTTAATTACTTATAAGATAATAATAGAATACTTAAAGAACGCATTAATAGAATTAGAGCAGCAAAGATTAAGTTACCTTTAATTGAACGATTCTTAGGAGAAAAGTCAAAGCTTAAGGGATTTCTTATATAGATGCACTTTAAGGTAGTATAAGAAGGAGCGAAGTTAGCAATATTATTGGATTAAGTAGCCTATGCAGGATTGTTCCTGATGGGGAGGGCACTTAAGTGGTTTAAGCTGTATCTTACGGAAATACAGGCTAATAGCATGACAACTACTAACCAGGATATACAGTATATATTTACTAGTTGGAATGGGTTTATGGAGTGACTAACGCAGATATTTAGAGACCCAGAGGCCACAACTATAGCGGAACGAAAGCTTTAGAACTTAGTATAACATACTTTAACAATTAAGTATATGACACAGTTTTAAACACTAGCTATATAGGTTAAGTGGAATAATAGGGCGCTTATGGCACAGTATAAACAGGGACTTAAGGCTAAAGTCTAGGACATAATCATCCTAATGGAAGATGCGGATACTCTAAGAGAGTTAATAGATTAGTTAATAAAGATTAATAACAGAATCTACTAAAGGGAACAAGCTAAAAGAGGGTAAGATAGAGTTCCACAGTTATATAAGGCGTAGAGTACGCAACGACAGATATAGAGTTAAAAACTATAGAATAGCGCAGAGCTAATGGACCTAAGCGGTACTAAAGAAACCTAAAGATGGGAAAAGAAACCATGGAAACCTAGAGGTTAAGGATTAAGTAATTAAAGGACTAAGGAGTAGAGGCTAAACTAGGGATCTTAGCAGCAGAAGATGTTTAGGCGGACTCTATAGTAAGAAAAATGGTTTAAAGATGGAGCTTATATAAATTGCGGAAAATAGGGTTATTTCGCCAGAGACTGCAGAGGTGGTTAGAGTAACTATATGGTAAAGGGAACTAGACTAGCAGATGGCACATATATATAGAGGGACGACGGTGCACTGCGAGGAATAAAAGAATGTTCAATTAACAGTTTTGCGTATTGTTACAATAACGTATGCCGAATTTATAAGGACGCTAAGTATAGTGCAAGCTATTGGCTATAAGAGCTAGAGTTAAAAGGACTCTAAGGAATTAGAGAGTTAGATAAAGAACAAGATTAACTCTATAAGCTAGATTAAGATATCACAGCAATATACAGATAAAGATTAGCAGTAATAACAATGGAGTTGGAGTACTTATTAATTAACAGTAATAAGGACGAAAAAGAGGCTAACTGGGAGCACTTAAACCTTAATGACGCAACAGAAGCAGAGACTAAAACCACCACCAAACGAGGTTCAGTAACGGATATAGCGACACCATTGGATATGATTTCCATCGCTTTATAAGACAATAGGAGTAATGTTTAGAAGAAACTAAGCAAGCAGATAACTGCTAGTGCTAGCTCATTATTTAATAAAGGCAAAAGGCCACAGGCTTAAGATTCTTAAGAAGAGATAAGAGAAGCTTAAGATTCTTAAAGTGAGATGAGACATACCTAAGGACCCTTAATAGACAAAAACCGATGGGAAAGGGCAGTAACTTAGTTTAGTAACAAATAAATGAGTATAGGACGCAAGTTTAAGAACTATAAGTTTGGGGAACGAATAAGAACGTTAGCAATCCCAGGTAAACGTAGTGTTTAGCCTAAAGATTAAATAGTTAATACCAGGATTAAAAAGCAAGATAACTACAAAGATTTAGCTACAAGACGCAGAAAATAAGAAACTATGGATGAGTTTAGGATAAGAATTATTATATGGCAAGAGCAAAAGCTAAATAAGAGATTAGCTACGCTAGGTTGTATAAGGAACAGAGTACCTATGTAAAGAGTTACTAATAGGCCAAGTGTAGGGACACCTAGGGTAAAATGGTTAGATAAACTGGAACAAGAAGAGGATCTAGATATTTTAACCCAGTTTAAAGAAAGATATACTAAAGGATGTTACGATGCAGTAATAACAAGGTACTTTCTAACAGATAGACTATATATACTAAACCAGTTGTATGGAAAGTGGTATAGGTAATGACACAACGACAAATAGGAAGATTTTTATATATAGCTGGACGAAAAAGTTGTCCAAGACCAACCCATTACGGAAAAACGCATGAGTTATATTAAAGGAGCATTGATTATAACATTAAGGAACCTAGAAGAGGGATCCAGGGACTGGAGAAGTAAGTAATAAATCTTAGTACCCGCAGCAAAGATACTAGTGGTCAAGTCAACTAGGTATAAGTTTGAACTTAAGGATAAAGACAAACCAAGAGTTAACCCAAAATATGCAGCGCATTATACACTATCGTGGATAGCTTATATGGATGACATGTGCAATATATATAGAGCACCAAAAGATAAGAACCAAAAGTACCTAGTAAGAATATATTGGGCACTAGAGGAAAAATAGTTTAGAAATACTAAGTATATATATAGTTAGCACCCAGTAGAAGTACAAGGTTAAGGGGACTTAACACTTTAACTAGGAAGATTCCTTATAGAAGAATACCTAGACGGACGATAGTAGTAGGAGTGCCTAAAGAACACTTATCCATGGCATATAGAGGAAAAGAAATGAACTAAGTATTAGCCAAAGGTGGACCAAGTATAAACTGGATTAAGTAGCCAATAGTCAGAAAAAGGGGAGGTGTATAGGACTAGAGGGAACCAGTGTTAGAGCCTTAAACCCTTAAAGGAATTTAAGGACAACACCTAAATTTAAGAGCTAAGTGGTAAGATTAGCAGTTCAAAGCGTTAGTAGACAGTGGAGCAATAAGGAACTATATATTACCAAAGGCAGTGGAAAGGATGGGGTTACTATATAGACAGAAGGAATACCTATATCCACTTATAACAATTTTAGGAGATTAGATAGCCTATAGAGGAGGCATCATTAATCTCAAAATAGGACCTATTTAGATAACTATTAAGGGGAGACCAGTTAGAATGTCTTTTAATATCCTACCATTGGGACAGGACAAGGTGATACTAAAAATGCCTTGGTTATAGAAGTACAATCCAAAGATCAATTGGGTTATAGGTTAGGTTAATATCAAAAATACATAATAACGCAAAGTGCAACAGCAAACCAAGTTAGTATGGTACCAAGTTAGAGCGACATATAAAGAGACTAAGTGAGGCTTAAGTTATATACTAAAGAGATACCATAAGTATAGAAAAAAGTTATGGTCACCAGAAAGTGAGAAGCTATCAAAACATGCAGCTTGGGACCATAAAATAGAATTAGAAGAGGAAATAAGTCTAAAGTTCTTTCTAATCTATAAGCTTACTAAAACAGAGTTAGTAGCGCTTAAGGAGTTTATCTAGGAGAACTTATAAAAGGGATACATTAGACTATCGCAGTCATCAGCAGGATATCCAGTACTATTTATCCCAAAGAAAAACGGAAAACTTAGGATGTGTATAGACTACCAATAGTTAAACAGCATTACCAGAAAGGATAGGTATCCTTTACCCTTAATTAGCGAAATCTAAGACAGGATAGGCAATGTAAAGATCTTTACAAAGATAGATCTAAAATAGGTATACCACCAGATCAAAATTAAGGAAGGCAACAAATAGAAGGCAGCCTTTAGGTTAAAGGAAGAACTATACAAGCTATTAGTTATACAGTTTAGACTTATAAATACACTAGCAATATTCCAGAAGCGAATTAATAGTGTGTTAGGAGAACACCTAGATGAATTTATTATAGCATACCTTAACAACATTATTATCTACTTAGAGAGTGAGGAAGAGTATGGAGAACATATTAAGTGGGTTTTAAAGAGACTATAAGAAGAACAGATGCCAGTAGCAATTAAGAAATGCGAGTTCTTTACCCAGAAGACCGATTTTGTTGGATTTATCATTAAACTAGGCCAACTTAGTATAGATCCAAAGAAGATTAAGGCTATAGTAAATTAGTAAGAACCAGAGAACATTATATAGTTGAGATCGTTTCTAGGGTTTTACAATTACTGTAGAAGGTTTATAGTGTAATAGTTACAGGACATTGAGCCGTTTACGCAGTTAACTAAGAAAGAAGAACTATGGGTATGGGGAAAGGAGCAATAAGAACTATTTAAGAAAGTTAAAGAGTTGTTTACCTAAGAGCCAGTTCTTAAGATCTATTAACCAGGTCTAGAGACGGTTGTAGAAACGGATGCATTAGACTTTATACTAGGGGCGTACTTCCTATAGAAATATCAAGATAGATGGCACCTAGTGGCGTACTATAGTTGGAAGATGATACTACTAGAGTTAAACTATGACATCTATAACAAGGAGTTATTAGGTATAGTTACAGCACTTAAGGAATGGAGAGCGTTCTTGCAAGGCATAGAGAAACCATTTATGGTTAAAATAGACTATAAAAACCTTATAGGATTCCTAACGATAAAGGAACTCAATTAAAGATAGGTTAGATGGGCGGAAATGCTTACAGAATACTATTTTAAAATTTAGCATACTAAGGGTATAGACAATGTATAAGCAGACGCTTTAAGCAGAAAGGCTAAACTATAGAGTAGTGAAAAGCTATTAGGAGCTTTATTGCGAAGGGATTAAGACGGATTAATTAGGTATAATTATCCAAAGATTACAGCAACCAAGGAAAGTCAGATCTATAAATTACTAAAGAGTGATTGGACACAGAAAATCCAAGAAGTATAGGTAGAGGATCTAGACTTAGAGCAATACAAAAACAGAGAGGTAATATATGTGCCTAAGTTTATTATAGAAGAATTTATTAAGGAATTCTATAAGGGAATAATATAAGGACATAACGGAGCTATAGGCTTAGTGTTAAGACTTTAAGAGGAGTATATTATTTAAGGAATTTAGGGACTAGTAAGACAAGTTATAAAGGAATATTTAGATTGCTAAAGGAATAAACCGATAAGGCATAAGCTATATAGAGGGCTATAACCTATTAAGACACTAGGAAGACCATAGGAGGTTATATTATAGGACTTTATTATTAAGCTACTAAAGTTAAGAGATCCTATTATAGGATAAGATTATAATGTAATCTTAGTAATAGTAAATAAGCTAATAAAGTGGGGATACTTTATAGCATGCACTGAAGAGATATTAGCAGAGGATGTCGCTAGAATCTATATAAGAGAAGTGTTTATAAGACATGGAGTACTAGATAAGATTATATTGGATAGAGATCTAAGATTCATAGTAGCATTTTAGGAAGTGTTTCTGGCAGAATAAGGGGTTTACGTAGCAATATCTACGGCGTATTATCTGCAGATAGACGGATAAACTAAAAGACTAAACCAGACACTAGAACAGTATCTAAGGCATTATATCAATTACACACAGAATAATTGGGTATTGTTATTACCAGTTATATAGTTTATATATAATATAACACCATAAGAAGGAATAGGGGCATTACTATTTAAGGCGAATTACGGATATAAGCTAAGAACATTGTTATCGCCACATTAAGTAAAAAAGACAAGTAGCACAGCTAAGTAAAGAATGGAGATGTTAATGAATCTTTATACAGACCTTAAAGAAACAGCTAAACTAGTACAAGAACGAATGAAAAGGTACTATAACGCTAAGAGATCTAAGGGACCAGATCTTAAGGAGGGGGATAAAGTGTGGCTACTATATAAAAATTTTAAGAGTTAATAACTAAGTAAGAAGTTAGACTACGTTAGACTAGGACCTTTTAAAGTTAAGCGAAGAATTTTATTGGTTATGTATAAGTTGAACCTACCAGCTAAAATGAAGATTTACCCTATACAGCATATTGCAATGCTAGAACTAGTATACAGAAATGTTAAGCTACCAGTCTATAAGGCAGACATATACAAAGGATAAAAGGAAAACAAATAGCAAGTTTTAAAGATTATTAGTCACGAGGATGTAGATGATGAAATATAGTATAAAGTAAAGTGGATAGGCTATAGTAAGACTACCTAGAAACCACTAAGCAACCTAAGGAACGCTATAGGAAAGGTACGGGAGTATTGGAAGAAAGTAGGTTAGGTAATATTAATAAAGAAAGATCGCTAAAAAAAGAGTTACCTAAGGGGGACCTAAGAGGAGCAATTACCAAGCTACTTGGAGTTATTTCCCTTACAGGAGGAGAGCCAATCCTTTTATTACCCAGCTTAGATAAACCCTGTTAAACTAGTTTCCACTCCTTAGAACAAACCTTCTTATAAATACGTTTAAGATAAAGAAGATGGGTAGAGGCTGATAGATAGGCTTTAAGGGCACGCTATTAAGCAGCTACAGCCTTCTGCTTTGCTTTTTATAAACAACAGAGCTTATCTAAGGCGCTTAAGAGCTCACCGTTAAGTTTTGCAGCGGTAGATTAAATATAAGACCCTATAATAAGTTAATTAGGGAACTTGAAGACTGTTAAGAGTAATAGGACGCGCACACTTAGCGTTAAAGATAGAGCGAACATCGCAGGATAAACGAATGTTTGCTTTAGTACACTCTAAGCAAGACGAGGGTTATTGAGACGAAGGACTCGCCAACGCGATATATATTAACCCCGCTTTTACACAACGAGAATATGGAGATGATATTATCTCACTAAGCAACAGTATGGCAGCTATGGTGTAAGTATAGCGCTGCGCTTATAAAGAAGAAGAAGCTTTAGGCATAATAAGTATAAATATTAACCAGACTGATTAGATGGACATTATACCTCTAGTAGATAACTTAGAGATGTTAGGAATCTTTAAGGATAAAGATAAAGAGGAGGGAGATGGTGTTACGGACGCTTTAAGTATAATGTTATAACTACTTAGAGAAGAGTTATAGGAAGCTAGTTAGTTAATATAGGCACGGTCTAGGATGGATCTGGTGGAACTATGTAATAAGGAATAATAAGCGAGTCACATAATGTTATACGCGGTGTACGGAGTATATATAGTGTACGTCTATGTACAACATATATAACACGTACCTTATGTATAAGAGAGTATTTCGTAGGAGTACAGTTGTGTATTTAAAGGACCTCAGTCCCTACTATAGATAGTTCTCTCCTTGTAGTAAATCTTAGAATATAATTAGAGTTAATCTGTTAGGCAACCACTCCACTAGTTGTTATTATGTTGTTGATTTTGTTCTTACCTATATACCCAGCCTATTGACAGAACCTACCGTAGTTCCTGCTACAAGGTTCCGTTACAATATCTTCTAGGATATCTTTTAAGCTTATTAGTAAAATACGCCCTTCTAATTCTTTATCGTTTTACCATTTAAAGGCTTCTGTTTTAAAGCGTATCTTAGGATCTGCTTTTGTAAGCTAAGGATATTTAAGAATAAGGTTATAGCCTATAAAGTTAGCTGCCCAGAAGGGTTGCGGGCCAACCACCTTAGTGCGGTTATATATATCGGCCACTAACACTATAAGCTTATGGGCACTGTGTAGTTTAATCTAATGCTTATCTAGGAACCCTATAATAGGTTTCTACCACTTTAGTAACGGGATAAGCTTATGCTCTTTTACCAAATTATATTATATAAGATTAATTTCGGCGCCGCTGTTATACAGTACTTGGAACTAACGTACCTCGCCTATAAGGAGTACTATTTCTAGCTTAATAGCAATATGGAGAGTCTCTTCTTCTATATCTTGCCCTAGTTGCAGCTAGGAGAGGTCTATAACTAGGGCTTTTCTTTTTTTAGATTATTAATGCGGTTATCGCCCTACTTATTTTTCTAATTGGGTTTACCTCTGGAGAAGTTTTCTTTTAACTTTTTAGAGTGTTCCTGTAAGGGTGCCGGACGGGTGTTAGGTTGGCCCTAGAAGTCTTTCCTATTACTTAAGGTCCCTAACTTTAACCCTTCTGGATTTCTCTTTAAAAACGGCTTCTTTAAAGTTTAGATCTACTCTATATTACTACTAGAGTGCCCGCGTTTCTAGTTACCCCCTGGCTTCTTGCTAAAAGAGGACTGGTTCCTTACTACATCCTCAGCGTTCAGAACCGCTCGTTTAAAATCTGCATATATAGTAATCCGCGATAGGGCTCCCACGCGCTTTATTTTGTCATAAATTGCTAGCTTAATTCTAGCCCAGATAAATCCAATTTTCTTCTTCTTATGGATGCTACCGTCCTCGTTTTTAAAGGGCTCTAGATCTATTAGTTAAGCATGAGTTTCTATAAAGTTTATAAACTGGCGGAAATTATGGCAGTTAAGCTATGTCCCATTCCAGAATAGTTCTGTATAATTGTATTGTATAATATATGGATCTTAAGTCCACTTCTTTAGAAAGGTTTGCAGCTGCGGCTATATAGTAATTTGCTCTTTATTAAGCTAATTTAGTGCAATCTAGTTTAGGGATTAATCTTTAATCTTACTAATAATCCAATGGGTATGCTCTTTAGTATTATCTTATATTATTAGCATTTTAAAGAAGTTATCTATTTCACAAACCCAATCGTCTAACTATTGGGCGTTGGGTCTCTAGCGGAGTTCTAGACTACTAGAGGCCTTAGCCAGTTAGTCTATATCCTTTTTCCATTCGCTGTATAGATACCTCTTTAAGTCTTCCATACCTTTTTAGGTAGGTACTGGGTATCCCCTAGGAGGCCCTTAGCCTTAGCCAGGTTGTAAAAATTTTTATTTAGCTTAGATTAAGCTCTGCTAGATCTAGACCTGCCCCTAGAGGTTTTTAATGTGTTTATTAGTGGCTCCTTTCTATATGGCTTCTAAAAGCCTTGCGGCAGCTTCCTAATATCCCCCTTAAAGAAAATCGGTGTGGGGCTCTTGACTTTCTAACCTTGGGCCTAGGGAAGCTCCGGCTATAGAGGTAGTGTTAGTACCAGTAGCTAATATAGGTTTCCCTATAAGGCTTAAGTCTTAAGTTAGTAGTTAGGTTGGATTACCTAAAGGGGTAGGCCTACTTAGCTTATAAGCAGTTTATGCGCCGCCACTATGCCAATTATAGGCCGGTGGTCTTCCGGGAGGGTTCCGGTTAGGTCCCTAATTAGGCGTGTTAGTGTATTCCTCTAGCATTTCTAGTTTAGGGGAAGATTTTGGGGTTATGTCTGGCGCTTAATCTTCTAATTAGCCTAAGTGGGGCTGGGGGGGTTCCGGCTGCTTTCTAGCAGTATTATAACCGTTGTAGAGGGTGTTTGCGTTTTCCTTAGCGTTGCCGGTAACCGTAGGTATGTGAAAGTCTTCGAGCTCTTAGTACATCTGGGTATTAGGGCTCGTTTGGCCATCTTGCCTAGAGGTTTATATTGTCGCAATCTCTTGCTATTAGAGGGACCTTCCTGCCTTAGCGCGACGGCTGTCCATGAGGTATTTATAGAGTTTCTATTTAGGTCGTCGCGAGATTTTAAGGGAGGATAGTAGATGTAAATAAAAAATATAAACAAACAATCTGGTCCTTAAAGCCAGCTACCCTTCCGGATGGAGTAGGAAGGATTTAAATATAAGGGGACTTTATAGACAGGGGGCTATAAGGACACGATTATAGAACAGGATAGATTGGTAAGAAAGACAAATCCTTAAGGAGGTAAGGCCTCTGGGATTATGGAGACTATATACTACGGGCACGTGCCTCCGGCACGTGACCGGCGACCATCTAAGGGGCGTCCGGAGGTTGTCCTAAAGGCAACCCGAGGTGTCCGCAATAATATCCCTTACATTAAGAAGGTGCAGGCCTTATAAAAATAAAAGGACCCAATGTTAGTTAAAGAACTGCAGTAATTTCTTAGCTTTGTAAACTTCTATTAATAATTTATTTAAGGCTACTCTAAGGTAGTTAAGCCTATAACTAGGCTACTAAAGAAAAGTACCAGCTGGTTATAGGGCTTAGATTAAGTATAGACACTCCAAACCCTAAAAATAGCGTTTACTACAGCACCGGTCTTAGCATACTATAACTATACAAAGAAGACCGTAGTAGAAACAGACGCCTTAAACTAGGCTTTAGGAGGAGTACTTTACCAAGCTAATAAAGATAGCAAACTTAAGCTAGTTGCATTCTTCTCTGCTAAGCACTCTGCCCCTAAATATAACTATAAAATATATAATAAGGAACTCCTAGTAATTATAAAAGCACTAAAAGAATGGTGCCCTAAACTATAAGGAACCAAGCAACCATTTAAGATTATTACAGACCATAAGAACCTTTAGACCTTTATAATAATAAAACAACTAAACTAGCGCTAAGTCTATTAGGCTAAGTTCCTTTCCCAGTTTAACTTTATTATTACCTATAGGCCTAGTATAAAAGCTACAATTCTAGACGCTATTAGCCGCCTCCTAGGCGTAGTACCTACTAATGCTAGTAACAAACGTCTATAACACCAAGACCGTATTATTTTACTACTAAAAAAAGTCAACCTTGCTATTCTAGACAAGCTACTAACTAAATCCCAAAACTAGAGCGTTAAAAACTTTATTATAGTAATAAACCCAGAGCCTAAGAAAAAACCCCTTAAGGAACTTATTAAGAATACCTATAAGGAGAATAAACTAGCGAAAGATATATTAGCCGCGCTATAAGAACAGGAAGGCCATAAGGTACGCCGCTAGCCTAAGCAGATTAGGAAGTTGCTCCGCTATAATAAATCTAAATACTTAATTATTAACGGCCTACTCTACTATAGAAACTAAGTATTTGTCCCCAATTTACCTAAACTCTAACTAGAAGTTATATACCGTATATACAGTTTAGGTCCCATAGGCTATCTAGGTCACGTCAAGACCCTAAACCTCCTTAGTTAAACTTATTAGTAGCTAGGTATTTTATAGTTTACGGCTACCTTTATAAAAGACTATACTCTCTGCTTCCGCACAAAGACCCCATACTTAGCACCGCCCGGTTTCCTAAAACTATTAGAACTACTAGTCCGCCCATAGACCGATATCTTTATTAACCACATTATTAACCTACCTAAGTGCCTTTACAACGGCAAAACATATAGATATATCTTTATTGTCATTAACCGCCTAATAAAGATAAGACACTTTATTCCTATTACTAGCCTAGATACTAAGGAGCTTATTAAAGCATTTACCTATACTATCTATAAGTTACACAGCGCCCTAAGTATTATTATTTCCGATAGAGGGTCTTTATTTATCTCTAACTTCTAGCATCGCCTAAACTAATACCTAAAGGTAACCCTAAACCCCAGTTCTATATAGCACCCTAAAACAGATAGTTAGACTGAAATTGTTAACGTAGCAATAAACAAGTACCTACGTACTTTTGTGAGCTTCACCTAAAATAACTAAGTAAATTAGCTCCTCCTTACTAAGTTTGCCATAAATAACTAAGTTAATAAGACTATGGGAATCTTACTATTCTTTGCTAACTACGGCTATAACCTACGTTTAGGCATTAAACCAGCGGGCCCCTAGCCATTAGCCCTGTCTATATATATAAAGAAAGAGTACCTATAAGCTAATACTATTGCTAACCGCTTTAAGCATATCCTAACTTAGCTTAAAGCTCTAGCCTGTATCTCCTAGTAATACTATAAAAATAACGCTAATATAAAACGGGACGAAGGTATAATATTTAAAAAGGATGATATAGTTATAGTTAGCCTTAAAAATATAAAGACTAACCGGCCTAAGAGGAAGTAGGATAATAACTAGGATAGACCCTAGCCCGTTCTAGCTGCCTATAGAGGGGTAGTTATAGTGGACCTCCTAGACCACATTCGCGTTAATAAATCTTTCCACATGTTAAAAGTCCGCCTTTAGTTCCCTAAGGAGATTTCTAGCTAAGTACGCATTAATAAAGAGGAATGTTATAATATCGCAGGCAGAATAGCCAAAAGAGATAATAACGGTAATATTATAGACAAATAGGAATTTAAAAAAAATTCTTAATATACACAATAAACAAAGGGACGAGCACGGCTTAATATACTATATTAAGTGGAAGTATTATAACCAAAAAACCTAGGAATCTAAGAAGTCTCTAAAAGGGTATAAGCGCGTACTACTAAAGTTCCATAAATAATACCCTAAGAAGCCCAGACCCCCAGACTGGGTATAAGGTAAGAGAGACTTACCACATCAAGGCCGTGGGCGACGACTACAATAATTTAGAAAAGTTAAGATTTTATAAAACTTTAACCGCCGGTTAAAGTTATCTAATTAGTTAGATTCTTGCTAAGAGCGCCACACCTAATTAATTTAGGCGGCAGTATAGAGTTCTGCTAATGCTATCAGTTAAGCTAACTAATTAGGATTTTCTATCCCCAGAATGGAAAATCACTATTAGCTCGGCTAAAAGCGGTAAGTAAAACTGACATCTTCGCGCACTAAGTCCACCGTTTTCCACCAATACTATAGCTACTGGTTATGTAACCGCAATTTGCTAGTACTATAATATTCTGTTCTGGAGTTATTTATTTAGTTTAGGGACCAAACCTTTTAGGGGAGGGAAGTACTATCACGGCACTAACCTCTCGCGTACTGTTTTATACTGTCTCATACTATTTCCTACTATTAGCTGGCCTACTACTAGCGTCTTGGCGCCTGGCCCTACTGCTTATATATAATACCCCTTTTGCCTCTTCTCCTCTCTATACCATAACGTAGTTATTCAGCTTACCTGTACAATGGCACTGTAACACTTATATAGTAAGTCTTATTATAAACATCCAGAATCTTTTTATTAGACTTCTGGTCTTTTAAGGACATATATATAAAGTTATTTAGGTAGGACTGGTACTAGTTATAGGTTAGCAGAGGTTAGGGTTCTATATATAGCGGTAGGGCTAAAATACGCTAAGGAATTGGCTTAAAAGAGCAGTTAGTAGGAGAATAAAAAGGTATATTAAATTAATAATGGAAATAAAGAAAATCTTAATAATATACTAAAGATATATTTAAAATTAGATAAAGGTTAATAAGGGAAAGTAAGGTGTTAAGGAAAAGGAACAGCTTAATAAGTAAGATATCTCTATACTTTACCTTTTAATACCCTTAGTAAATAGCTGTAACCTTACTAATATAACTCTGTTATAATAGCGTAATTTAGAAGAAAGAAAATACGTATATAAGCCATTTAGCTACTACTTTCTTATAAAAACCAATTACATAGCCAGGAAAGGATAATTAAGACATTAATTAAAAACATATATTATAAGGTAAAGATATAGATAGGGAGCTTAATAATGGAACAATAGGGTATATTGTATATAGATAGATAAATCCTTAAGGGAGAAGGAGGAGTCTAAGGTACGAGGTAAGGGGTTTCCCTAGGTACGTGCAGCGTATATACCTTAGACGAGTTGTATACGAGTCGCCTATGCCTCGCAGCTATATATAATCTACTTAGGTTTTACCTAATAATGCCCCCCCCTTTAAAAGGATTGTCCCTAATCCTTTGCGTACTTAAGCCTTAATAAAACCCTATAAAAACCTTAATAAGGAAAAAATTAGAAGGGAAAGAGCATCCTAATTTTGTGTACAAAAAGATAGGTATATAGAGATTCCGCCAAGTTCTGTGCTAGCGACTTAGTCAATCGAGGCACGAGCACAGCAAGAGGGACGCGCAAGCCTGTACAATTGGTAGTCTATAAACGAGGATCCAAAGCTAGAGAAAGGAAGGAGAAGAATAGCAGCGCCGCTTAATATTTTATGCGGTCCTTAAGTTATGTAACTCGCGTCTACTATAATCCACGTCTGCTAAGATCTACCATTTTCTACTAGCGCCGTAACATTACCCCCCCCTCCGAAAAAGCCTGCCCTTAGGCTTTATATATCCATATTATGTCCATAGGGTATTCTTGTCTTTATGCTTAATAGGCAGCCTATTATCTTTGCTATACTAGCACTCTATCCACTCATTAAGGTACTTTGGGGGTCCGGGTTTATTAGGGTATTAGTTATAGAATTCTTTAAGTCTCTAGGGGCAGCCTATAAAGTTCTAGGCGGGGTACTAGGTTAGGTCTAGACTGTAGCCTTTCTATTAGATATAGTATTGTAGCGTTCCTTATACTAGTTTATAGGCTAGTATTTTATTAACTTCCTATTTATTATCGCCATTAACTTAAATTAGTAGGGGAGGCTCATTCTTTTATCTAGGTAGTAGGTTATTTGCAGCCTTCCATAGCTTATCTAGTAAAAAAATAGGATAGACTTTAATTAAGTCTAGAAGCTTAACCTTATATAAGTTACCTTCTTTATTAAGGATCTTATACGGTCCTACCATTTTATAGTCTAGCTTGCGGCTAGGCCGTTCTATCTTTTAGTTCTTTGTTATAACCTAGACCCTATTATCTATAGTAAAGTTAGGCTTGCGCCTATACTTATTTGCCTACTATTCTATTAATCTCTAGGCCTTTTTTAGATTTATATGGGCTACTATCCAAGCTTCTTTTAAGCGTTTAGTATATTGCTAGGCTTCCTTATAAAACAGTTTTTCGCATATAGTCTATAGCCCCTCTAGTCTTTCCTAGTTAAAGCTTATATAGGGTAAGTATTCTATTTCTAGCTAAATAGGTGCAAATCCTATAGAGTTATAGGGTAGGGTTGCCTAGGTATAGTCTATTATAGGTAGTAGTTTGCCCTAGTTATTCTAGAAGTAGTTAATAAAGGGCCAGAGCCTCTAGTCTAAGTATTAATTTACAATCTCCGTCTAACCATCTGTCTGGGGGTGGTATACTATAGAAAGCTTTAGCTTAATGCTAAGAATCCAAGTAAACTTATTCTAGAAGGCCGATATAAATTATAGCCTATAATTAGATATAATAGTATCTAGTAGTCCGTAAATTTGGTAGATATAATAGATATATAGTTAGGCTACCTCCTTAGCATTAATATCCTTATAATAGGGGATTAAGAACGGGCGCTTACTAAAGCGGTTAACTAGGATTATTACCATATTATATCCATTATGGTCCGTAGGCAGCTTATAAAAGTCTATAAAGATATACTGCTAGGGGCGTTCTGGTATTAGGAGTGGCTTTAATAGTTCTAGGGTTTTATCCCGTAGAATTATAGACCTATAGCAGTCGTTATAGTTCTATATATAGCGGTTAATATCCGTAACTATTCTAGGCTAGTAGTAACGGTTACTAATAATCTTACAGGTTTTATTCTTTTTAGGGTAGGCCGTAGAGACCTAGGTATATGCTTTGGCGATAAGCTAGGTCCGTAAATTCTGTTCCTTTACCACTACTAGCTGTTCCCGGTGCTTAAGTAGTCCGTTTTTAAGGGACTATAGGCTAGTAGCATCCTTTACCTTTTCGCGGTACTCCTGTAGAGAAGGGGCCGTACGGTTTACCTGCAGTAGTTTATTAATAAGGTTAAGTTCTGTGGAGTTAATAGGACATATCTTAGCATCTAAAGAGTCTGTATTTAGCTCTACCTATATCTAGGGGTTAAGGTGCTCTAGTTATAGTAGTGTCTAGGTCTATAATAAGATTTTTATAGCTACCTAGTTACCTAGGTCCTGTTTACACCTTATAAAAGTATCCGCATGGTTTATGGCGCCTAGTCTATATATAATTAAGAAGTTAAACTAAGATAGAATATCCGCCTAGCGTGCCTGCCGGGCCGTAAGGGCCTTAGTTATTATAAAGTATTCTAGGGCCTTATAATCTGAAACTACCTTAATAGGCTTAGGGGTCCCCTCTAGCTGTATACGCCATTGCTAAAAGCTAGAGACAATAGCCAGCATTTCTTTATTATAGATGTGGTAGTTTAGCTTGGCATCTATTATAGTCTTTAAATAGTATGCAATAGGGTGCTATTCTCTGTTTAGTTACTTCTAGGAGAAAACGCCAGCTATTACGCCGTCTAAGGCATTAATTTCTAGCATTAAGGGCCATTCCGGGTTAAAGTGGGTAAGTAGGGGAGCTAATACCAGCCGTTTTTTAAGCTTATTAAAGGCCTGCATATATATGGCGTTGAAGTGGAATAGCTAGTCTTTCCTAGTAAGGCGGTTAAGAGGCTAGGCGATCTTACTATAGTTCTTAATAAAGTGTTAGTAGAAGTTATAGAAACCTAAAAATAATTACACCCCTTTTATGGTCTGTGGGGGTGTCTACTAGTTAATTACAGCCGTTTTCTCTAGGTTGGCCTTAATTCCGTCTATACTAATAATAAAACCTAGGTACTTTATATGCTTAACACTAAATTCTAATTTCCTAATATCGGCCTAGAGACCAGCCTTGTGAAGCTATTATAGGACTTTATAGATATGCTTCTTATATTCTAACTCATTTTTAAAGTAGATTATAATGTTATCTAGGTAGGCCGTATAGAAGTTATTAAGGTAGTTAAAGAGTATATTATTTATATATCGCTGGTATATAGCCGGTCCGTTAGTTAGTCTAAAAGGAAGTACTTTATATTTATATATTCCATAATAGGTTTAAAATGTAGTAAGATCTTCTAATCTAGGGTCTATCCTAATCCGGTAAAAGGCCTAACGGATATTAAGCTTAGTAAAGATTTTAGCTCTACTTATTTAGGTTAAAGTCTTATTAAGTAAGGGCAGTGGGTAGCGGTCCTTGCGGGTTATATTATTTAGTTTGTGGTAGTTAATACAGAAACAAAGTCCTCCATTTGGCTTTTTAGCAAAGAGAATAGGCGAGTTAAAAGGGGCTTAACTAGGTTTAATAAAGCCCTTATTTAGGTTATTAATAAGGTACTACTTTATAGCCTATAATTTAGCAGTAGACTGCTGATAAAGGGGGCTATAGCTAAGTGTGTCTTTCTTATCTAGCTTAATCTCAATCTTATAGTCGTACGGTTGGTAAGGCGGGAGTATATTTAATACTACTTTAGAGAACACATCCTTAAATTTCTAGTGTTAATGGGGTAGTTTCTATTCTACTAGCTTCTTATTTATAAGCTTGCCTTCCTATTCGCTAAACTTATTTTCCTTTTCTTTAATTATTTAATTAATTTTATATAAGCTAGTGGTAAAGGTAATGGTATTAGATTAAACCAAGTTTTAGTAGAATCCTACAGCGCTAATACAGCAGATATTAACTAGTGGGAGGTCTATAGGTTTCTTTATAGACTATTATTAGGCCGTATTTTACGGCCTAGGGTTTATGATCTTTCTTAGCTCCTATTTTATCTTCTATAAGTTATCCCTCCGGTCTATACGTTTAGTATAGCGTCTAATACTCCTTACTATTCTTTATAGCTATATAGGGCCTAAGTTCCCTATAGGGAGCTCTGCTAGCTTTTTACTAACTTTTTTAATCTCTAGTGCGGGTAGCATAATATAGGTAGTTTAGGGGCGGTGTAGTATACAGATCTATTGCGGGTTAAGCTATATATTCTTTTTAAAAGCCTGGTCCCTACGCATAGCATTGGCCTAGTGAATGGTGTCTATCTATAGCTATATAAGGTTTTCCATTATAATGCTGATTTCCTTTATAAAAGAGGGTGTTGGGGGTAGGGTTTTAGGCTAAATAAGCTGTCTACTTTATATATCAAGCTATAAGCCTAGATAGGCTAGCTATTTTCTTTCTAAGATTATATCGTGGCTTCCTAGGTCCGTAATAAGAAAGGGGACGTTATACTACCTTTGTCCGTCTACATAGAGGTAAATCCGTAAGATAGTTATAATAGGTAGTCCTATCTATCTGTTATACCCGCGAATAGGAATTAGTTTGGGCAGTTCTTTAAGGGGTGTATTTAAAAAGTTAGCCAGCCTTATAGCATACTAGGTGTCTATTAAGGTAAAGGTATTTGCTCTAAAGTTAGCCAAAGTAGAGGTTAAAACTTAATATCTATTATAGAATAAGGTATAAGGGATAGTATAGCTTCTTCTACTAACTAGCTAACCTAGATTAATATATAACATGTTAATCCCTTTTAACCCTAAAAAGAAGTCTTTTTTTAGGGTTTCTCTTTTTCTAACTCCGCACTATCCTCCTAAATTAACAGAACCTTGCCCGTTTTTGCTTTTGTCTAGTAATCCTTTGCAAAGTGGTCTTTCTAGCCGTATAAGAAGCAAGCTCCTTGATTACTAAGGGCCTGTTTATAGGGGTTATTATATATAGGCTAAGTGTGCGCTGGACTTATAGTAGGACTAGCTATACAGCTAGCTGTTAAATTAATAGCGGGCTGTACGGCTAGTGCTATAGGAGTTATAGATCGTGCTAGGGTGTTATAGGCTATTTATAAAGTGTTTATAGTTTAGTTTAGAGAGTTTCTAGCTTTATACCGCTTAGATCGTGCCTTAATTTAATAAAGGCCTTAGTTAATAGCTAGGTAGTAGTCTATAAGTACCTTTAGCGTCTATATAATAGTAAAAACTAGTAGTACGGCGCGCTATAGGTCTAGGGTAAGCTTATTAAAGAGGTCTAGCATTAGGTCTTTATAGGGAATTTAGGCTTAGCCAGCTAGGTGTAGAAAGTAGGTCTAAAAGGCTAAAAAGGTCTCCATTGTCTTTATATTAAAAGCTTTATAATTAAGGCGGGTGTTTTATGTCTTAAAGGGGTCCTTATAAATGGAAGACAGGTAGTCAACTATCTCTTCTTTAGAGAGGAAGGGGTCTACTAAGTCCTAGGCGTATCGCGGACGTAGATATATCTATGCGTCCCCACCAGTATGGCCAAAGACGTAGGCCATTTTAGCTCGGGTAGTAGGGAAGTAGTCTATATTAACTTTAAGCTTGTCTTGCAGTTAAAGCTTCTAATTATTAAATATAGGGTTAGTTCCGTCTATAAGCAATAGGGGGTCCGCAACCTTTACGGACCGCAATAATACTAATGCTGTACGTTGGGCTAGGGTCTTAAGGACTATAGCAAGTCTCTAGGTGTCTAATAACTCCTTACTAGGTATAGGGGTGTCTCTAGTTTTAAGCAGCTCTTAAAGCCGTTTAATTTTGGTATTAGCTGCTGCGAGCTCTTCCTAAGGGGTCAAGACGGCGACTATTTTACTATTAGAGGTATTTGCGGGTCCTATAGCGGCTTTGCCGGCTGCTGTATTTCTTAGCATAGTGGCAGGGGTATTAGGTAATTTCCAGTATTTGTTTATTTTCTAGGGGTTCTGGTCCGTGCGTGTCCTATTCTTAGGTTTCGCGTTCTGTTTGTGTTCTTTTAGCTCTTAGGGGTCTGTCCTGTCCTTATGGTTCTAGTAATGTCCTTAGGGTCCTATTCTGTATCCTTTATAGATATATTTAAGTTCCTTCTTAGGAAGAAAGAGTAGTTAAGCTTTAGATAATGTTAGCGACTTAGTTAATTAAGGCACGAGCACAGCAAGAGGGACACGCAAGCCTGTACAATTAGTAGTCTATAAACGAGGATCCAAAGCTAGAGAAAGGAAGGAGAAGAATAGCAGCGCCGCTTGATATTTTATGCGGTCCTTAAGTCACGTAACTCGCGTCTACTATAATCCACGTCTGCCAAGATCTACCATTTTCCACCAGCGCCGTAACATTCTGCCAAATTCCGCTAAATTCCAAAGCTTACTTATATAAGTAGGTCGCTAGTACTTCGCGAGTAGGTTATAGGTTATTTATATACAGCTAGACTTATAGATAGTAAGGCAGTATACCTAATAACCACTACTAACCCTATACTTTAGCCTTATAGTGTACTGGCACGGGTACGGTATCTAAGTCTTCTGCATATCTAACATTAGGTCGCGATACACCTACATATAATATACGTTTAGGGTATATAGCATCTAAGTCTAATATATAAATTATTAGTATAGGTTAAAGAACCCTAGTTAAAGGACCCTAATTATAGATAGGCCTGGTACCTAATATATATAAAGTCGTTGGTATAGGTTACTACTAGTAGGTTACTAGTGGGTTAAAGGACCCTAGTTAAAGGACCCCAGTTATAGACAAACCTATTATTTAATATATTCCGCTTAAGAATCTCTAGTAGAAACCCGCCTTTAGGTTAACTAATTATATATAGAGTGTGTAAAGGTGTCCCTTATACTCTATAGATGGACTAGTAACTTAGGGGTATTCCTTAAGCCATTTTAGCTAGGGCAGTTACTACTACTACTTGCTATAGTATAAGACTCTACACAAAGTTAGTGCTAGCAAGGTAACTTATAGGGTTATTATTATTAGGTCGCAATACGCCTACATAAAATATATATTTAGGGGTATACGTTATCTAAGTTCTCTTCCTATTTTAACATTAGGTTGTAATACGCCTATATAAGGTATGCGTTTAGGGTATATATTGTCCGCGTCTTCTCATATCTAATATTGGGTCGCAATGCGCCTATATAAGGTATATATTTAGGGTATACATTATCTAAGTCTTTATAGAATAATGTATATATTATTAGTACAGGTTACTACTAATAGGTTACCAATAGGTTATAGATCCTAATTAAAGGACCCCAGTTATAGACGGGCCTAATACCTAATATATACAAAGTTGTTAGTATAGGTTACTACTAGTAGGTCACTAGTTGTCATGGGACACCTCTGTAACACCTTACACACGTCTACCTGTTTCCACCGTCTCGACCTCTATATTAACGACTTAGTTAATTAAGGCACGTGATGGGAATCTAAGGCAATTTGCTATTATATAACAGTAATCTACGGCAATCTGCCGTCCTCTATCGTGTTCCGCTAAATTCTGCTAAGTTCTATTAGAACTATAACCTAAAGCCTATTCTGCCCCGTGTATATATTAACCAAGTAACTAAGTAACAATATATACCCTTTTCTTCCCGTTTCCTTACTTTCTTTCCTTACGCAACGTCTTGATCTTATTACATAGTTTATGTATATAGCTTAATAATATCTACTTTGCTATATATTATTACCACTTATACTCGCTCTGTAACACTATATTGCGTTAAAAACCTATACTCCGCCCCACCTCGCCCTATCTAAAATGCAGAACGACCTTAAAGCCCCTACAACGGCCGCTAATATTATATCCGTACTTTAAGAACAATTAGCAAATATGCAGAAGTTTTTTATAGACGCCCTCGCATAAAACAAGGCCGCTATAGCTAAATAATAAGCCAAATAAGAAGCATGGCACTAGGAATTAATTAAAGCACTTTAAGAAGAAGTCCACACCCTTAAGGTACTCGCGTTAGGGCCCTAAAACCGAATACCAGCCTAAGAGGCTGCTAACACGCCACCTATAGACGAGATAAAAATAACCAAATCTAGACCTAGCCCGTCAGGTGCGAACCTTAAGCTAGCTGTGGATGTTTATCCCATAAATCCGTCTACTGCACTATAATAATTTAAAAAACTACTAGACCCCCTAGTATTTACTAGTAAACGATAAGAGCTTTAATTATTCTTAAGCCGACTTAAGAATAAGCTAACTGGTAATACTAACTATTATCTAACTAAAGCCAACCGACTCTACTACGCCCTAAGTTAACTAGGAGGAGACGCAGCTGGCCTTGTTAAACCTCTTTAGCCGAACTCAGTATAAAGCCTAGTTATATTTCTTAAAGCTATATACAGTAACCTAAACGTCCAAGCTACCGCTTAAAGGAAGATAAATTATATAACTTAAGAAAAGAAAAGCTTCCTAGTATACTTCTCTAAATTTAACTGTTACGCAAAGAAAATAGGCTGGAACGACTCTGTACTAGTTAATAGCCTTATTAAATTCCTAAGCCCTAAACTAAAAACCTCCCTAATAGGTATAGACCTACCAGGAGCCCTTAACGCCTACGCAAATGTTATTAATAAACGGTATAATAATATACTATGCCTAACACCCAAGCCTACTTCCTAATATAATACGACAATTCCGCGAATGTTTACTAAGTTATTATCTTAGCCTAAGCACCTTAACGCCATGGATATTAACATAGGGACCCTAGGATATGCTCCACTAGGGTCCCCTAAATAAGAACAACGTATTAAGCTAGGCCTTTACTTTAAATGCGGAAGCAAGGACTATATCTTAAGATACTGCTCCATCCCTATGCCCTAATATAACGTATAAACGGCCAATACTAACAACCGTTTACCGCATTAATCCTCTAGTTACCGCCCCTAATCTTTATCTAGTTCCAGCCTCATATTTAGTAAGTACCACTTATAAGGACAAAGTTATAACCGATGTCCTATAGGAACCCCTTCCCGCTTGCTACTAAAAGGTACGTTTTAGAGTTAAGTTGCTTTCTAGGATAGCTATATTACAGGATCTTATTAAATGCATTAGATGTTGCAAACCCTAACTCTTGGGATTGTAGTATAACCATTAACTGCCGTCTTTGGTAGAAAGGTTAATAGGCTAATGCTTAAGTCCTAATCAACACAGGAGCTAGCAGTATAGGATTTATTAATAAGATCTTTGTGTAAGATAATAGGTTTACCCTAACACCCCTTAACCGGCATATTGATATATTTAGATTTAATGGCAAACGCACTGTCTTGGGCTATATTACTTACGTAGCGGCCCTAAGACTCCAATACCTAAACTATAAAGAATTAGTTAAGCTCTTTATAACTACCCTAGGTTACCTAGTAATCCTTAAACAACCCTAGATAAAGCTATATAAGGTAACTATTAATTAGGACAACCTTAAGCTTCTATTTACCACCTTCCGTTGCAAGCAGAAGTGCTTTATAACTTACTGCTTAGACCCTAAACCGAAATCTGAAAAATCCACTAGGATCCACTAGTCTAAAATTTCTACTGACATCTACCCTATACCTAAAAAGTCCACCTAATTCCACCTACCTAAGAATTCTACCGAATTCCACCAACATAAGATTTCTACTAACGTCCACTAAGAACCCGGAAATAATATATAACTATATAAACTAACTTTAACTGCTGCACCCTGAACCAAGCAAAAGCTTAAGCTTAATATATAAAAGTACCAGAAGAACTGGTATTCTACTATAAAAAGGATGCTTAAAGAACCTAAACCTAAATAAGAAACTAAGGACAATTTAAGCTCGCTTAACACCTTAGATATCTATATAATTAGAGCTACTCCGCTAGCACGACTTGCTAGGAAACTGGAATATATAATCTTCGCTATTATAATGGCTGATATTGAGAAGGCCTTAGCACTAAAGAAGTATACTAACCCCGCCATGAAAGTACTAGTAGAATACCATGATTATCTAGATGTATTCTTATAAAAGGAAGCTAATAAGCTACTAGAACGCCGTCCATATAATTACAAGATTATAGTTAAAGAAGGAAAATATCCTAGATTCGGACCCTTATACGGGATGTCTTAAAACGAACTTTAGGTACTATAGAAGTACTTAGATGAATATCTAGATAAAGGATTTATTAGAGCAAGTTCTTTACCCATAGCTATATTAGTAATCTTTATTAAGAAACCTAGCAGCGGTCTACGCTTCTGCATAGACTATTAAGCTCTTAACGCTATTACTGTTAAGAACCGATACCCAATCCCGTTAATCTAAGAGATACTAAACTAATTAAGTAAGGCTCGCTTCTATACAAAGCTTAATATTATCTATGTATTTAACCGCCTCCGTATTGCGAAAGGAGACAAATGGCTTACTACATTTCGTATTTAATACGGACTATTTAAATACTTAATAATGCTATTCGGCCTCACAAACACCCTAAGTTTATTTTAACACTTTATAAATAACACCCTACGTCCATACCTGGACGTCTTTTGTACTGCTTATATCGACAACATCTTAATATACAGCAATAATCTAGCTAAATACCGAAAATATATTAAACTAGTCCTATAAGCCTTGCGCGGAGCCAGCCTATAATTAGATATAGATATATATATGTTCTATAAAACAGAAGTCCTATACCTTGGACTTATTATTTCTATAAATAGCGTACAAATGGACCCTAAGAAAGTTAAAGCAATTATAAACTAGTAAGAACCTAAGAATGTTAAGGACATAAGGGCCTTTATAGGCTTCGCTAACTTCTACCAACAGTTTATTAATAACTTCTCCGCCTTAGTCTTACCCCTTATAGCCTTAACCCAAAAGGACAAAGCCTTTATCTTTAATAAGGAATATAAGAAGGCCTTTACTTATCTAAAGGTTATATTTACTATTGTACCTATACTTTAACACTTTAACCCAGACCGAATAAGTATTATAGAAGCTAACTTATCTAATTATATTACTAGGGGCATTCTGTTTTAATATAACAAGGAAGGAGTATTACACCCTATAGTATACTTTTTAAAATGACCAAGCCTAGCTAAATGTAATTATGAGATCTATAATAAAGAATTACTGGCTATTATTAGATGCTTTAAGCAATAGCAACTAGAACTAAAAGGAGCTAGATTCCTAATTAAGGTTTTTAGCGATTATAAAAACCTGCAGTACTTTATAACCATAAAATAACTAAGCTACTGTTAAGCCCGCTAGTTGAAATATCTATCCTAATTCTAATTCTTAATTATATACCGTCTAGGTGTTTAAGGCTAGAAGCCTAATACCCTAACCTAACGTTTATAGGACGCACTAGCTTAAGAAGAAGCGCGCTTCTACTATAATTAGACTCTACTCCGCCCTAAGCTATTTAAACCTCCTACTAAAGATCTTACGGTACACGTCCTTAAAATAACCGATCGAACTATTAAATAGATTATAGTTAACAAATATCCAAATAATAAGTTAATCTAAGAGACGCTTAAGCTAATTTAAGATAGCGTTAGACGCTTTAAAAAGATTTCTCTAAGTAAATACAAAGCCCGCGGAAACCGCTTATACTACTAGAACCGCCTAGTTGTCTCTAATTATAATAAACTTAAGCTTAAGCTTCTTAAACACGTATATAATCTACTAGTAGCCGGTTACCTAGGCCAAGGAAAAACCCTAAAACTACTCTAATAAGAGTACTACTGGCCAAATATATATAATATAATACGAAAGTACGTCTCTAGCTACTACGCCTACTAATGAGCTAAAGCTTTATATAAAATATATGATGGCTTTTTAAAGCCACTGCCTGTTCTAGACTGAAGATGGAAGGACATCTTAATTAACTTTATTGTTAATCTCCCCGTAAGTAAAGGCTGTATAAACACTATAGTAGTTATAGACCAACTATTTAAGATAAGATACTTAATCGCCTACCCTAATATATTAATACCTGCCGTTGCCCAACTGTTCCTGGATTATGTATAGAAACTCTATAGACTCCCTAAAATAATTGTCTCTAATAAAGGCCGCTAGTTTATCTTAGCGTTTTAGAAAAAACTAACTACCCGACTCTATATTAAAGCACTATTGTCTATAGCATATTACCTAAAAACAAATGGTTAAACGGAACGTGCAAATACTATAATAGAATAATATATTCGGATATACACGTTGTATCTATAGGACGACTGAATAGACTGGCTTGCATTTACTGAGTTTACTATAAATAACTCCATCTTAGAAACTATAAAGGTCTCCCTGTTCCTGGCTAATTATGGCTAGCACCTATAAATGGGTTTTAAACCCTTTAGTAATATTCCTCGCCTAGCTTATTAGGCCTTATAAGTTATAGAAGTAAACAAATTTATAAAGAAGATAGAAGAACCATAGGAGTTCCTTACTAATAAAATAATATAGGCCCAGTCTGTCTATAAAGCCGTAGTAAATAAGAACCGAACCCTAGTACTAGCTTACTAAATTAGTAACTTTATCTAGCTAGATATAAGAAATCTAAATATAAAACAACCTACCAAGAAACTTAATTAGAAGAACGCCGGCCCTTATAAGGTTAAAAAAGTTGTCTCTCCTTATACCTACTAACTGAAGCTCCCTAATACGGTTAAAATCCACCCTATATTCTATATATTAGTCCTCTACCCTGCCGCCCCTATATTAGACGCCCTGCCTAGACAGATTTAAGACCCTCCCCCACTAGTTAAAGTGGATAGCGAGGATAAGTACCTTGTTAAAAAAGTTAATAACATTAAGTATAACAAATGGAAACGCAAATATATATACCTTATAAAATGGAGAGGCTTTACTAAGCCCTTATGGGAACCTGTTAACTCTATAGGACTTATATAAGCCGCAGAAAACTTTCACGAACTCTACCTAAAACTACCATAGCCCTATCTCGCAGAAGCTCGAGTTTAAAGGGGGGGTACTATTATAGGACACCTCTGTAACACCTTATACACATCCACCTGTTTCTACAGTCTTAACCTCTATGTTAATAACTTAGTTAATTAAGGCACATGACGGCAATCTAAGGCAATTTACCATTATATAACGGCAATCTACGGCAATCTGCTGTCCTCTACCGTGTTCTGCCAAATTCTGCCAAGTTCTACTAGGACTATAACCTAAAGCCTATTCTGCCCCGTATACGTGTTAACCAAGCAACTAAGTAATAATATATACCCTTTTCTTCCCGTTTCCTTACTTTCTTTCCTTACGCAACGTCTTGATCTCATTATATAGTTTATGTACATAGCTTAATAATATCTACTTTACTATATATTATCACCACTTATGCTCGCTCCGTGACACTAGTAGGTTAAAGACCCTGGTTAAAGGACCCTAGTTACAAATAGACCTGCTACCTACTAATAGTTAGGCTTTATCTATAGCAGCTTGCCACTAGTATTCTTTATAGTTGCTATCTACGTTCTTCTTATAATATATATGCGTAGCACTAGCATCTAGGGGGTCCTTAGAGCCGTCTAGCTGTTAAGTAATCTCCCTAGGAGTTTACTTATAAAAGCCACGCCTTTTTTAGGTTTTGTTTTCTAAACCTAACCCTATAGAGCTTATACTACAACCATGCTTTAAGCACGAGGATCTACTGCTGCCGACTATATGATTTTTCGCAAGCTTTATAGTGTTAAGCAATTACTCTATACAGTGGACTTTAGTAAAGAGGCCTTTAGTAGTTCTTACCTATATAGTAAAGTTCTAGCTTTCCCTTCTACCACACATGCAACCTTACTAAAAGGTGGCGCCACACTTCCAAACTTATGTATACCCATCTTACCATCAAAAACAATTGATTTTCCAACTTTTAAGACCTAATTCCTACTGCCTAGCGAGCTAGAGGTGGATTTATTTATCATTTTACCCCCTTTTCCCCAATAGAAAATTCTTCTTAGGGGTGGTCCTAGCTTATAAGCGAGGCATGAATAGGAACACCAAAACTAAATACTAAAACTACGAAATATAGGTGCTAGATTTTCTACTACCTTTTAGCCTAATCTCCACAGAAATCTTCTAGTAGGATTAGTAAGGAGAAAGGGTATAAGGATAGTAAAAACTAGGAAACCCCCCTATAAGATATAAAATGCCAAGGCCTAATAGGTCTAAAAAAAACCTCCTATAGAAATAAGTGATAAAGAGTCTATATCCACTTTTTCTCCCCCTTCTCCTTCTTCTGGCCTATCTAGGACAGGAGAAAAAAGAGGAAATCCTTAGTCTTCTCCTAAAAATGAAAACTAAAAACCTGTAAAAAAGATAATAAACCAACAACTACTATGGCTAGTACGTCTAGTATACCTTCCTATTCCCTTTTTCCAGAACAATATCTAAGCGAAGCCTTAGAAAACCTAATTGAGGCCTATAAAGGACTATAAGATGAAAAAAAAAGAAAAACAAGTTGGACGTCTAATAGACTATATAGAAAGTATTCTAATAGGAGAAAACCCCTTTGTAAAAGAAGAAGAAGAAAAGGCAAAAAAAGAAAAAGAAGAAGTAAAAGAAGTAGAAGAAAAGACAAAAGATGTCCTAAAAGGACTAGTAGAAGAAGTAAGAGCTCTTTATAAGGAGGTAGCTCCTATTAAGCAAACTTACACAGAGAGGCTAAAGAAGGACCTTTCTTCTTTATCCTCTCTACCCTCCTTAGTACTACCTTCTACCCCTTCTCCTTCTAGTAGGAGTTCTACTTCTACTAGAACTAAAAAAAAGCAGCTATAAGAAAGGAAGCTAGTCCTAATTATAGACAAAAAGGACCAACCTCTAGATACCTTCTCTATACGGAACAAAGTCAACCAACTATTTGCATTAAAACTGCAAGTAGAAAAGCTAGTACTAGCGTCTATAGCTAGAACTAAAGGAAAACAAAACATTCTCCTTATAACTATAGAAGAGTATAATGCAGATTTCCTAGTCAAATATAAGGATATCTGGCATAAATGCTTTACCTTCTAAAGAGAACAAAAACTAGAACTTTAGATTTAAATTATAGCCTATAGGGTTCCTACCCTACCTTTTCTAGGAGAAGAAGGCGCTAAGCTTTTAAAAGAAGAAATTAAGACCTTTAATCCTATAAAGATATAAGGATTACCTAGATGGATTTTATCTAGTATAAAAAGACATAATCTAGAAACCAGATTTGGCTCTATAGTTTTTACTATAGAGAATGAGGAACAAAGATAGGAAATCCTTAAGTAAAAAGAGATCTTAATCGCAGGTACAGCTACTAAGGTAGTAAAATACCTCGAAGTCTCTCCTACTACGCAGTGCACTAGCTGCCAAAAATTTGGCCATATAGGAGATAGATGCTCTACTAGAGCCTGTAGATTCTATGCGGCTATATACCTATCTAAAGACCACGCCTGTTCTACTTGTGTAATAATAGGCAAGCCTTGTAAGCATACAACCCCTCTTTGCATTAATTGTAAAGAAAACCACTTTGCTAATAGTAAAGACTGCGAGACTCTTAAAGCAGCTAAACTAGTATATAAATAAACAAAACATAGGATTTTAGAAGGAGGTAACTCCTACTAGGCTCTTAGTAAAAGATATTAGAGAGCAAAAGGATAGAAATAAATTGTAAAAGGATAAGGACAGGCGTTAGGATTTCTTATAGTTTTCTCTACTGTTTTCTTATTACCTAATAGTTGTAGTAACTTAGTATTTTACTAAGGAGCTGTAAACCTCAAGGGGTTATAAACTACTAGGATATAGCTACTAGTACATATTAAGCTGCCTAGAAAGGATTTATGTATATAGAACTATAGCGCTATAGCCTAGAGGCTGCATGCGCAGTATTGTACGTAGTATAATACAACGGATTAAAAAAAATAGTAAAGTTCTGGCAGAAGAGCTCTGCTTATAAGTAGGTTAGAAGATATAAGAACTAAAAGCCTATCTACTAATTAGGATTAATAAAGGGGGTATATAATAAGAGGTCCTCTAAGCTACACATACGGGCTAAAAATGTGTTAAACTTCTAATTCTCCTTTATTACAGTTATATAGTATATAGTAGCATTATTAAAGCGTCTTACTATAGGGTCCTTAATCTGGTCTTAAACTATAGTCTTAAATTCGTCCTATAGTAGAGGGCTTTTATCCTTAGCGCCTAGACGGCAATATACCAGTTAGGTAATTGTCTTGGCTTTTACAAGACCTTTAATAGCCCATTACGTGCATCGCTTACAGTTATAGTTAGCGTCGTTAACCTTAAATTGGTTCTTAACTACGGTAATCCACTAGTTAAACTTCTGTTAAGTAGTGCTACTAATATTAGGTAGTAACTTCTTAACCAGGGCGTTAAGATTTATTTAGCGTATACGCTTACTGCGTAACTTATATTCTTCGCTTAAGAGATAACAGAAGGGCTTTATTAAGTTAATAATGCTTTATAAGTTGGCTATTTTCTTAGCTAGCTTATCTAGCTCCTTTAGGTTAGCAGTATTTAGTAGGACGCTAATAACCTTACTAAGCTCCTATTAAGCCTAGGTATATAAGTGTAACGGGACTAGCCCAGTTACAGTAGGAATGTCTTGGTGAAACACTCGATAGATAAATTTCAACACTTTGATTAAATTCCGCCAAATTCTGCCAAGTTAATTAAATTCTGCCAAATTCTGCTAAAATCAATTAAATTCCACTAGATTCCGCTAACTCGATTAAATTCCACTAAATTCCACTAATGTAATAGAATTTGGTTAAAACCTATTAAAATCCGTATGGGCTAATGCCTATACGTTTACTGCCAAGACCCTAAATATTTAGTTACACGTTTCCTATATTCCTTTCTCTTCTTTATATAACGTCTTATACTCTGCAAGAGCTATATACCTATAGATTTAGATAGAATTTATACTATTCCTTTAAATATCCCCTAAAGCCTCTTTACGCCCTTATATTACGTTGCGTTAAAACAACTACTATTAAAATAGTAAACGAACCCAAATCCCTTTTAATAACTATAAGTATTATAACCCTAGTTAGGGAATAGTTAACTATAATATAACAGGCCTTTACGGACGCCTTAGCTTAGTAGCGGGCTGCACTAAAAGCCCAGCACTAGCGATTAATAGAAGCACTCCGCAAAGAACTCCGCAATGTTAAGATATTTATGTTATAGACCTCAACAGCAACACCTATAAACGAGATTAAAATAATAGTACCTAAACTTAACCTATTAAATGCAAACACTAAACTAATAATAGTAGCTTAACCTATACCTATAGCGAACCTAGTACCTAATATAAAATCTAAAAAGCTCCCTAATTCTTTAATGTTTAATAGAAACTAAAATAACCTATATCCTTTTATAACTAAGCTCTATCTTAAACTCTTAACAAACTATAATTAATACCCTATTAAGGCTAGCAAGGTTAGCTATAGAATGTCTTATTTAAGTAAGGACGCTATATAAACCATAAATCCATTCTTCTGCAATAGCATTTTTATTAGTTTTAAAACCTTTATCTCTCTGCTAGAATAAATATATAATAACGCTAGCCGTAAATATATAGCTGTTACTAAACTTAAAAACCTACAATAATGGAATCGAGACTTTACTAGCTTCTTTTTGGAATTTTTAGGTCTTATTAGGGAGCTAGATTGAAATAAAGCCGCTAGAGTCGCTGCTCTTTAATAAGCTATTTTAGATAAGATTAGAGCCTAGTTAGTAGGTAGAGAACTGCCAAAAGACCTATCCAAATTTACTATAATATATTAATGAATTAATAAGGACCTTTAATATAATAAACAGACTTATTTTCTAAAGCTAACTATACCTTACGTTTAAAACTTTATAAAACTAGTATATACCCTAAAGCGCGATCCGTCTCTAAAACCTAAAAGCCCTATATACAACCCTATGGACCTTAATGCCGCTCAATCCTATACATCCTTAGGAATTAATAAATAAAGAACATAAGCTATAAATAGAGAATGTTTTAGATGCGGTAAAAAAGGATATATTTAAAAGCACTACTAAACCTACCCTTTTAAAAAGGTCCGCCGTAGTTCCTTCTACTTTTTAAGCCGTACCTAATCTTTAAATTATACTCATTCCTTAAATCATACTTACTCTATAAATTATATTTAGTTGCCGCGAAGCATCTTGCCTTTAGTTAACTTAGAAAACGAATTATCCTAAGGCCAAGTTGCGCCTTAGAATAAAAAGTAGAAGAGTATAAGTGTCTAGGCTCTTCTAGCGCTAATACACGGCATAATTCCCTTAATGTACTCGGCGAAATTTAAATACTTAAAAAATAGAAGAAGGTATAAATCTTAATAGATAGCGGAGCCATTAGTATGGGCTTTATTAATATAAACTATGCAAAAACTTAACGCCTGAACTTAAAGAAACTTAATAAGCCCTAAGGCCTATAAGGCTTTAATAGCAAACCCTTAATATATAGCAAAATAACGTACTACACCCTAGTAAAAATGTGGATAGGTAAATACCTTAAATATATCTCCCTATTTATAATACCCTTAAAGCAATATAAAGTTATACTTAGATATAGATGGCTAAAACAACATGACCCTTTAATTAGCTAGGTTAAAGAAATACTAAAGTTCCATATAACCTACTGTTAAAGTTATAGCTTAAAAAACCATTTGCCCTATAAACATATATATAACTATTTAAATGCAATATAATATAAATTACCCTTGCTACGAACCTTAAGCTAACATAATAAATCTATAACTACTAATTATAGTAAAGAATGCGAAGATGTTTTATTAAACCCTCTTAAAATTTATATAATATAGGCCGCGCCTTTTATCTTATTAGTAAAAAGACAAGATTATAAAATCTTTACTATAACTATAGAAGATATTAAGAAGGCACTAGAACTAAAACAATATCCTAATCCTTAACCTCTTGTACCTAAAGAGTACCACAACCTAATTAATAAGTTTAAAAAATAATTTATAGACTAATTAGCCCCATATTAAGATAAGCACGATTTTAAAATAGAACTTAAACCTAGTATAACACTAAAGTTTAGTCCGTTATATGGCATGTTATAAGAAGAACTGCTTATAATATAATAATACCTTAACAAGCATCTAGAAAAAGGATTTATTCGCCCTAGTTAATCTCTATTTACCTTACCTATATTATTTATTAAGAAGCTAGAAGGAGGCTTAAGATTCTATATTAATTATTAAGCCCTAAATATAATTATAATTTAAAACTAATATCCAATTCCTTTAATTTAAGAGACGCTTAACTATTTAGCGAAGGTATAGTACTTTATAAAGCTTAATATAGTTACCGCCTTTAATAAAATTTATATACATAAAGGAGATAAGAAGTATATAGCTTTTTATATATAATAGGGACTCTTTAAATACCTAGTAATGCCATTTAGCATAAAGAATGGTCCTAGTATGTTTTAGCAATACATTAATAATACGCTTCGTAAATTCCTTAATATATTTATTACCGCGTATATTAATAATATCTTAATCTACTTATCCTCGCTTTTAGAATATTAAAAATACATTAAAATAGTCCTTAAAGCCTATAAAATGCGGGCCTATAATATAATATTAAAAAATATAAGTTCTATACATCCAAGGTTATGTACTTAGGCTTAATTATATTCTGTAACAGAATTAAAATAGACCCTAAGAAAGTTACTGTAATTATAAACTAGAAAAGCCCTAGTAATATATAAGATGTTTAAGGATTTCTAGGATTTACAAATTTCTATTATTAGTTTATTAACCACTTCTTAGAAATTGCCTAGCCATTAGTAAACCTAATAAGAAAGAATATAAAATTTAAATAAACTACTAGATGCAAATAAGCTTTTAATAACTTAAAATATTGCTTTATAACTGCTCTAATTCTTACTTATTTTAACCCTAACCTTAAATATACTATTAAAATAAACTTATCTAATTATACGCTAGGGGGAGTGTTATTATAATATAATAAGAATGGTAAGCTATGTCTAGTAGCCTTTCTCTCCTAGAAACTTGTGACGGCGCTGGAGCGCGTCACCTAGTCAGGGGTTCGCTTAGGACTTGGCATATGTATATAGACGTGGCCTTACCACCTTCTCTTGCTCCTCAGCTTAATATCTTCGTAATACAGCATTCGTTCGCTTCATCTTAGAAGCATTTGTTCAAGTATTCGTCAAGACGTTTGTTCAATGGTTCAAGCCGTCACAAAACTCGCCCCTACTAAATTAAACTATAAAATATATAATAAGGAACTACTTATAATTATTAGGTGCTTTAAACAATGGCGCCCTAAGCTTAAAGGATTAATATTCCTAATATATATATTAACAGACTATAAGAACCTGCAGTACTTTATAACTATAAAGCAATTAATATAGCGCCAAATTTATTAGGCCAAATACCTCTTATAATTTAACTTTAAGATTATATACTAACTAGGTAAACTTAATTAGAAGCCTAACGCATTAATATAACAATTATAGGACCTACTTATAAACGCTTTAGATAAACAAATTATAAATTATTTATAAATCTTATTGCTCCCTAAATATTTTAAAAAACTATATCCTATATTTCTAGATATGGAACTTAATAGAAATAAATTAGAAGTTAATAAATAGAAAATAGAAATTAATAAGCTAATAGAATACAAATATAAAAACGACATATAGATAATTAATATAATAAAAGCTATTAGTCACACAGGGTGACTCACCAATAACAACTACTCGAGTAGGTTACAGTAATGTTGGTTAGTATACTTGATTCTAGAATAAGGAAGGGCGAGGAGCTTAAGGCTCCTCGCCACGCTAGTACCGCGGCGACACGTAACGACACGTGACAACCACTCATCTCATTCCCGACACTAGCAACTCTTCTTTTGTGGTTGCCATCTATATATACCACTAGCGTAACAAATATCAATCCTTCTTACTCACTATTGCCATTACAATATAAGTCTCGCTGTCCCAAAATTTGCCTCTTAGCACGTAGTGCTTTCTTGCTTAGGGGTCGTGGGTAGACATCCTATCAAGGCCACTAAGGCGCTAGTGGTAAGCGAGCCAATAGCGATTTTCTATACCAGGCATGGAAAATCCTAATTGGCTAGCTAAAACTAGGGTCCGCAGATTGCAGTAGAACTTAGTAGACAGTTGCAGTAAAACTCGGTAGACAGTTGTGGTGGAATTTAGTAGACAGTTATAGTAGAATTTGGTAGACAGTTGCAGTGGAATTCTACTCCCTTTTAACCCAACCTTCAACTCGTATATAGAGAACGTTTGTGTTAATAAACGTTTCTAGAGCCTTATTTAGGTTTGCCTTTATTATTACATCTACTAGGTTATCTTAGCCATTAATCCATCAAATCTTAAAGAGTTCTCGCCGTTTATAGGATTGCCGAAGTGCTATAATATCAATTATAAGGCGCTTCTTCTTTGTAGTACCAAGCTTAACTAAACACTCATAGAGGGAATATAAGTCAGTACACACAATTATAGGGATAATAGGAAGTTCGAGTTGATCTATAATTATTTTAAGGGTAGTTCCAATTGCAATTGCTATATTAACTCCGCCAACCATTCCATATATCTCTAATACTAGAACGCTTCAAGTGACGCGCTTGCTCTTAGTTAAGCTCCAATAAATAAGATTACCATAGATTATAAAGTTATTCTCTCCAGTAAATTCGTTCGTGATAATAATCTTATATCCTAGCTAGAAGCTAAAATCTTTATTATTTATAAACAATCCATTAACAAATACAAATAGCTTAGCGGTAGAAAGATTAATAGGTACATAAAGTAGTCCCCAATTAAGATGGTTTATTTACCAGAAAAGACATTTATTTAGGGCAAGAACGTTATCCTTAGTTAGTTCCTAGTATTAAGCGGCAACAAAGAGGTTAAATAAAGCCTTAGGTTAGCAGATAGAAGCAATATAAGCTCTACAAGCACGTTACTCCATATATCCTAGCTTTGGAGAATTAACGTTAATAACGTTAATCTTCTTGCCTTAACCCTTCTGGCGCAAAGCAATAAAATCCTTATTTAGGGAGAGGATGCATCTATTAAAGAGTAATAATATTATTAAATTAAGCTTTTTCTTTGGCTTTACTATAAGATTTGCCTTTACTAGCTTATCTTCTTTAAGAGCTAAGAATTGGTCGTCTCCTAAGATAATTATATTATTAGTTTACATACCAACAATTCCAAATAGGGTTCCTATAGTTGTGATAAAAAAGCAGGGATTAAATATAAAAGTAGTTATTAAAAGCTTCTCTTTATAGTGCTTGCTATAGGTAGCCTACTAATAAGTTCCTACCTCTATAATTCCATATAATGGCTTAAGTATAACCATAATCGTATCTTTAGAATATTGGTGGCGAATTTACTCTAGAAGGTATGTTAATATTAAGCGCTAAAGGTACATCTCTAATTGGGTATAGGCTTGGGTAATATCTTATAAATAAACTGCCATTTTATTCTTTATTAAGGAGGGAGCTAGCGCAATAATAACTCGCTAACTAGCTCGTTAAATTATAGGAGATTATATAAGAATCGCCTCCTTACTATTATTATTATAACCTTGGATAATAAGCCTTAATTTCTTAAATAGGGCGTTAGTAGCTTTGCCCTTAATCTTATTAACTATTCTTAACTTAAAGATGCGAACTCTATTAAACTTAGTAGGGTTATACTTCTTAAATTTAAAGACTTCTCTTATAATAAGGCCATCAATCTTCTGCTTATTAGATACTTAAAAAGGAGCTCTTAGAGTTATAATACAACCATCCTTTTAGAGCTATTTTGCGAGCTCAAAGTCAGCCTTCTCCTTAGCTATTATAAAGGCCATTAATAACTTAACTCTATTCTTAATAGCGGTAACAAATTGTTCTTTAAAATTAATAAAATATTAGCAATTTTATAATCCTTTTAGGCGACCTCTACCGCGTTATAGTTGCGGCATATCTACTATAATTATATTAGAATTGTAGTCGCCTTCTAGAGTATATTAATTGTAGTCCTCCTCTAGGGCATCTTCTAGGGTATCCTGCAAAGGCTCGGAACTATTATTTTTATAATAGGGCTTAATAACAGTTAAACGGAATTAAGTGGGTCTATAAGGCATCTAAATAGTATAAGTTTAACCATTAATTATAATAAGTTAATATAGGCCTAACCATCCTCCCTTTTTACGCCATACGCGTACCTTAGACTGGAGTGGTAGATTAAGTATAGTTAAGGTATTTAGGCCATTTCTTATTCCTAGTACGTCGTTGACCTGGTGTGTAGCGTAGAGATATTAGACCTCCTTCATTGCCTTATAAATAGCCTTAGCTCATTATATAATGGAGGGAGATAGTAGAGAATTATTAGTTATTTAAGGGTAGGCGCTGAAGACTAGCAATATAGGTACAAGTCTATCCAGGCCAGCGGAATCGTTAATAGCCTTAATGGCCATTTATAAGGTAAGTTCTTTGCTAGCATCCTCTAGTTCTAAAAAAATAATCTTATATACGCGGCATAATAGCGCGTAATATCGTTCTACTTTTCCAACACTATTATATGCCTTAATAGGGACTTCCTTAACCTTAATTGCCATTGCCTTTATCTATTATTAAAACTCTATAGATAAGAAGTTCTTTCCTATATTATAGACGATTTGATTAGGGGGTCCTAGGTAGACATTAATCTAGCATAATTATAGGGTATCCTATGCGTTCCTAGCTAACATATCCCTTAAGAAACGTGCGGCTTAAAAGGAGGTTAAAAAGTTAACAACTTAAAGTACTAGCTTGCCACTAAGATACATAACGTTAACAATAATACAGAAGTTAAAGTCGTAGTTATCTTTAAGGGTGAACTTAAATCGGCCAGAGGACTTCTAGTTCATTTAGTAGTAATGGCAGTACTTTATAAGATGCTTAATTGCCTTAACCTTAACTTTATAGCCTACTCGCTAAAGAACCCTAAGCAATTAATAAATAGATAGGTGGCCAAAACGACAGTATAATTGGCGTAACTCTAACTTAGTTAAGTGGCTTTAAGCAACACTCTTTTCTAGTTAATAAAGGAGCAACTAGGGGTAACCCTACTTACATATAATAGGCACCTAACTATCTCCCTAAACAAGTACATTCTTAAAATTATTAAGCTTAACGCCTAATCTATCTATATCTTTAATGCAAAATAGAAACGGAGTGTTCGCGGGAATAATATAGAAATTAATATACCCTAAGGGGGTTTGGACCCTAATTGTGCCAAGAGAGATTATAGTACCCTTGCCAAAACAAATTGTATATTGGCCTGCCGTTAATTGGTTAATCTAAATAGAGCTATTAAGCTACTAAAGAGCTCAGACTTAAGGTTCTCCTACTATAGATACTCCTGCGGCTCCAGTATCTAGTATAATACTATAAAAGACATTTGCCAAGTATCTATCATTAAAGGAGAACACAGAGCTCTCCTTTAGCTCGTTAAAGATATCTAACTTCGTGATAGAATGGAGCGTAGATTGGTTATTAAGAACAGCGATAGTTTATATACCATTTACCTTACCATACTTAGTGAAGTATTAGTTAGGGGAGTAGTCCTTAATTTCCATATCTATAAGGAGCTGTTTGGCCTTATTAACCTCACCCTTAAGGTTTTCTACGCCTTTATATTAAACCAGGAAGCTTTAGAAGTAGGCCATAATAATCTTACAATTTCTAACATTTCTTGCACTCTGGCGAAACTTATTATATACCCCCTTTTGCTTATTAAGAGAGTGCTTAGTTAACTAGCAATTTGGCTTCTTATAAACATAGCACTTCTTCTGGCGATTACTTCGGAATGAACCTCTATAAGGACCTCTACCTTTGCCTTATAGTCGTTGATTATACCCTCTACTATATTGCCTACCACGGCCACCATATGTTCAATCAGTCCAGTTGTAATTATATTGGTCAGGTAGGTCAATTAAAGTAGGTTAAAGTTAGGCGTTAAATTACTATACTTCTTAAGAGCGTAGAGCGGTGCTAACAGAAGATCTTAATTAAGCACACACTCCTTTATAAGTATTTGCAGGATTAAAGAGAGCAAGGTTGCACTCTTTAACGCCTTAGCATACGCTAATAACTTAATCACGTAGGCTGAAATCCTCTTAATATAATTTGGATAAACTATGCTAAATCGTCTAAAGTTAATTAAAGAGCTTTTAAAGACAATCAAGCCGAGGGACACCTGGGTTTATAGCAATAATCCTTAGGAAGGTAGTCTCTCTCCATTCTAACATATACTGCTGCTTGTTCTCTTCTGTTTCAAAGTGGCATCTTAACTTATATATTATGCGGTTGAACTCGTATCCTTTTCCTGCCAAATAATCATAATAGAAGGTACTAGCTCGGCCCTTAAGCATAACGGAATAGGCGTTATAGTATTAATTAGACTCTATTCCTACCTTCTAGCAACAGTTATAGAAGATACATAGTTTTAAATTAAGAACATTATATAATTCCCTACTAAACTTCTTCTCCTAATCTGAATAGAGCTTCGTAAGCTCTATAAGCAATTTTGAACTACCTCCGATCTAAGATTGAGATAGAGGAGGTGGGAGTTGCATTGCAGGCTATAGTGGGGACGTAGGTCTAGTCGGTAGGGTCCGAAGGCTATTAGATCGCGAAGTAGGGGGATCTTATGCTTGCTAAAGGGCAGTAGTTGAAGTTGTGGGTTGAATTGGTTAATACAGGGGAGTTAAAGACGGAGGTAGAAGCGTCTCTAATAGTATATTGCTTGGGTTCCATCGTGAATTGAGCTTCCTTATAGTGCGTAGTTAGTGCTTAATCTCTTATGGAGTCCATTCGTGCTCTTCTTTTACGTTAATAACTTGCTCCTAAATGTTATCTCTAATAGCACCCCTATCTATAGGTACAAACACTCCATTCTCCCGTAGGAAGTTACGGAAGTCCCATATAATATCCTTGTTTGCAGGAGCCTATATTTCCTTTATCCATCCAACAAAGTCCTCTTTTATATAGTACTATAGCATAGTGTCGTTATATTCGCTGTCTTTGTAGTGTGCCATATGGTGTAATAAGAATCCGTTTAAGTCTTATTAATTGATATCTTTAGGATTAATTATGGCGGTTTTCTATATCTCTGGGTTAATGTCGTCCTCATACTTCTTTGGGTAGGTTAACGCCATAATAGGGTCTACGAAGGTACACAGAAGGTATTAAGATGGTTATTTAACGTGTAGTTAGGTATTTTAACGCGTTTTAGACGTTAACTTAGGACCCTAGGTTTAGTAATACTTCTAACCTAAAGTACTTGACTAAATCTTCGTAAACGCGGTTGTTCTGTATAATGGACGCAACTTGGTATCTCTTAGTACTTAGTGATACTTCTATTACTAGTTTTCCACAAGTCTAAGGTAGCACAGTATCGCCGGGATCCATTCCATATGAGCGTATATAGCACCCCTATACGAGACTATCTCTTCTATTCGAAAACCTAGCTGCTCTATAGTTGACTATGTATTCAACCACTAATCAGTGTTGGTCACACAGGGTGACTTACCAATAACGACTACTCGAGTAGGTTACAGTGATATTGGTTAGTATGCTTGATTCTAGAATGAGAAAGGGCGAGAAGCTTAAGGCTCCTCGCCACGCTAGTGCCGCGGCGACACGTAACGATACGTGACGACCACTCGTCTTATTCCCGACAAAAGCAATTTAAATAGGCAAAAGATAGTATAAGGATATTATACTTACTAAATGCGAAATTTAAAATAATTAATTATACTATTAATAAAAAATAGTAATCCTAAATTCCAAACCTTTATAATTTAAGATACTTAAATTCATATATAACTCCCCTATAGTAGGATATCCTAGCCGTACAAAGACTTATAAAATCGTTTAATAAGTATACTACTAGCCTATAATACACAACTATATATAAAAATACGTTTAAGCATACAGGATATACGTGTATAGAAAGACCTCCCATATAAAGAAGTAAGGAGTACTTTAACTACTACTAATTCTAATATAAAGATGGCGCGATATCTTAACTAACTTTATAGTTAACTTGCCTAACAGTAATAGGTTTATAAATGTTATAGTAGTTATTAACTACTTTATAAAAATGCGATATATAATTCCTATAGACTTAATTAATGCGATATTAGTAGCCGAATGTTTTATTAAGTATATCTTTAAGCTACATAGACTTCCTAACTTAATAATATCTAACTATAAAAGCTGGTTTATCTTAGACTTCTAGCAAGCTCTATATAAACAATTAAGTATTTAAATATAACTCTTAACTATATTTTATTTAAAGATAGATAGCTAAACTAAAATTGCGAACGCGATTATAGAATAATACTTATAAATATACTGCTCCTACCTGTAAGACGACTGGGAAAAATGGCTGCCTTTAGCTAAGTTTACTGCAAATAACACGATAAATATATTAATAGGCGTAATACTATTCTACGCAACCTACAGATAAGACCCTTAACTTAGATTTAAGCCATAACCTAATATTAATATAATAGGACCTATAATTAAATAGATCTAGTTAATTAATATACGCTTAAATGTTATAGAAATGGTATATAAATAAAGAACAAGCTCCTATATAGGACTTTAAAAAAGGTAATATAGCTTACCTAAATATACAAAACCTAAAGACTTAACAGCCTTTAAAGAAACTTAATTAGAAGTTTACGGGCCTATACTAAATTAAAAAGAAACTAAGCCTATACGCCTATAAGCTTAAACTGCTAACTAAAATAAAAATATACCTAATATTTTACGTAAGCTTACTACAACCTTTAAGAGACAATCCTATAACTTATAAAATTCCGCCGCTACCTCCTATAATTATTAACAACGGTAATGGTTTATACTTTATTAACTTAATTAATAATATGCGATAGAAAATATAATCTAAATAATTTAAACTTTTTATTAAGTAGGAAGGATATAAAATATAAACTTAGAAAACCTATAAATAGATTAAGGCCGACGCGCCTTGCTTAGAAAAAGAATTCTATAAAGACCATCCTTTGCGGCCTACTTTAGCTAAATGGACATAATATAAAGGTAAACAACTGCTACCTAATATAAAGACACGAAATATAATAGCAGGAAACTTAAAATTAAAAAGAACTTAAAATATGTTATAACACTTATAACGCAATAAGTTATAAATTCTTAACTAAATTAAATTGTTTTGGACCTTCGGCTAAAGGGGGGGGGGGGGGGGTACTATAACGGGACTAGCCCAGTTAAAGTAGGAATGTCTTAGTGAAACACTTAATAGATAAATTTCAACGCTTTAATTAAATTCCACTAAATTCTACCAAGTTAATTAAATTCTGCTAAATTCTGCTAAAATTAATTAAATTCCGCTAAATTCCGCTGACTTAATTAAATTCCACTAAATTCTACTAATGTAATAGAATTTGGTTAAAACCTATTGAAATCCGCGTAGGTTTATGCCTACGCGTCTACTGCTAAGACCCTGGATATTTAGTTACACGTTTCCTATATTCCTTTCTCTTCTTTACGCAATGTCTTGTACTCTGCAAGAGCTATATACCCATATATTTAGATAGAATTTATACTGTTCCTTTAAATCTCCCCTAAAGCCTCTTCGCGCCCTTATAATAAGTTGAACTAGTCTCTAGCATTTATAAATATCTAATTATCTTAAGATTTAAAAGGTGGCTTAGATATTGCTAGTATACTAGCGTTTTCATCTACACTAGATCCTAAGGCATTTTGCCGTTATATTGTGGGCGTATTACCATTAAGTATAGGCGTTAATCTCGTCCTTAGAGGCATTATAAATTATAGGAAAATTAAACCGGCTATCCTCCTAAAGGGATTGGTAAGGATTTAAATATAAGGTAAGGATGTGGATAGGAAGCTCAATAATAGAATAATAGGGTATATTATATATTATTATTCATTGCTTAACGTCCGATTCGGATCCCTATTGGGCCCACGCGGACTACTCCTTATATATATATAGGGAGAAAACTCTATTTAAGAAAACCCCGTGATCCGTCTCCCCGCCTTTTAGGGCTCGCTTATGAGTCGCCTACGAGTCACCAGTGGTGCTCTACTACCTTACTTTTTAACCTCCTTAGGAACCACTGCTGCCGTAACAAACCTACGGACGCGCTAGTATTACACACTGTACTCTACTCCTGTAGAGTTATTAGGGGGCGCCTATTACTCGCCCCTTTGCTTTCTATTGCTATTTCCTTTGCAACCCAGAACTGGTCTAGTACATTTTAGCCAATAAGCCACTGGGTAGCCGCCTTAAGGCCTTTCTATATTAAGAGCAGTGTATTATAGTTTTCTATGCCAGCTGCTGAGAGCATTGCTTCTCGGCCGGTGCGTAAGGGGCATAACAGTATTACGTATTTTGGTGTCTGTTTTAGCCAGCCATATTCGCACCTTAGGCTACCCACTAGAATACCCACCTAGTAAAGCCAATCTTTTAGTCCTATTATTCCTGTCCTTAAAAGTGTTGCCATTGTATTTTCTACCTTTGTTAGGCCCTCTTAGAGCCCTTAGGTATTTACCCCCCATGGCATTACCTATGCTACGGCTTGGGTTCCCCTTGCCTAAGTCTACCTCTATACCTTTGACTCCCATTTGTCTCTCCAGCGTCGGTCCAACCAGTATTATATTGCGGTAGATGGTTTTCCAGTACTCTTTTATGCTCTACTTTGGCTCCTTTCTCTCCCTTACTGTTGTCTTTGCTGGCCTCTTGCGCGTCTCCCTTCCTCCTCTATATGGGCCTGGGCCCTAGCGCCGCACTATTCTTCTTCTGCTTTCTCCACCTGTTTTCCTAATATATCTTCCCTACTTTGGGGTTGTTGGTTCCTTCTCCTATAGGGCACCCTAGGGTCCCTCC
>Ga0307507_10001621_pt1 | contig 49812 bp, 59 predicted proteins | sample 7_EM_MG_FD_207223 | JGI IMG/M metagenome (GOLD analysis project Ga0307507, IMG submission 207223) | Populus trichocarpa ectomycorrhiza microbial communities from riparian zone in the Pacific Northwest, United States - 7_EM | ecosystem: Host-associated > Plants > Roots > Unclassified | place...
TCGTCAAAGTAGGGTAACAAAAAATACCTGCTCCTAATCCCTGTTCGTCACCTCCTGATATTCGTCACGACCCCATGAGAGACTGTACTCGAGTACCGGTATTCTGTTTCAACAAGGTATCCCTGCGCGGCTCCACAATATCTGTGCGCAAAAGCTTAATTCAAACAACAACTGTGCGGCGTGCCTGAATCCGACGTGCCAAGAACCAACTCAACCCATCGCCTGGATGCTTCGCCCCTTCTCTCAAATTTCCGCTGCACGGAAGCAAAACCTACTGGTAGAATTGTTCCCCTCATCCCCCCCCACTCAACCCGCTCTTACTAACTCCCACAGCGCAAGCCTAAAACATACTTCTCCCCTAGGTCTATGCTCATTGCTCTTCCCAATGCAGTACAATACCTAACACAGAGTGCTCTTCCACCATTGAAGACCCTCCGCATCTGACTCTCTCCCGTTCATGATCAAGTTCCCGGAATGGTACCCTGACGGCCGGCCGTGGATCAATTTCTCCCCCGATACCTGGTACCCAATGCTCAATAATGAGTCGTTCAAGTGCGGGTGTTGATTGGTTTGGTGGAGGTGCTGGAGTTTGTCGCAAGCTGCTTTGATGGTGAAGCGGTTGTCGTGAGAGAGGTTGCGGGCTAGAAAGCTAGCTCAGAGAAAAAAATACAGAGGGCTGCTCAGGCGAGTCATGTGGAGAAGCGAGATGGGGTCATGCAGTCTGGTGTAGTTATTGTAACCCTGGGTAGGGTGGGGGTAATGGGCGTGTTCAATATTCGTTTCATGGAGCTGGATAAGCCCGGAGGGATACTGGCTAAGCCTCCAATGAGTGGGAAGAGTGTAATGCTACTTTAACCGAGGTTTATCGAGAGGTTAATTCGTATCTGCAGCTTTGATTGGGGTGCAAGTTATAGAACGGGCATTTTTTCATAAAGAAGGGATATTATCCTACGTTTTGTCATTTACTGTTTTTCCCTAATCGGTCTTACCCCCACTAATCTTTAACGAGCCGTGGGCTAATCATCAGCTGCTTACACTAAACTACTGTAATCCCGAGTTTCCTTTCTTTCTACTTTTTCGTCTTTACTCCGTCGATTTATCCCGATAGTCGGGAATCTCTTTAATAATGGCGGCACGATAAATTCCTTCTTCCCCTTTGTTTATAATTACAAATCTCTGAGTATAATGACAACTAGTGAGTTGGGTCCCCCGAGTCCTGAATACCAGCATACAGCTTTGTGGTCAAGTCGAATACCCCCGCCTCGTCCCCGGTGAAAATGTAGCCTCTTCATCAAAGTCGATCCAGGAAACCCCACGGCTGATACCGCCACCCACATTAACGCTAGAGATCCAACTTGCAACTGGTCTATTATCTAAGAACAAATCAACTCAATCCAAGCCGACCTCAGGGTATAAGAAACTCCCCTGCTAATAGTAATGCTCATGTACCAGCGCAGCAGCAAAAGAATATAAATGGAGCCACATCCCTAGCGCCGCCCTCGCTATTTCCAGAACCCCAAGAGTGCATATCTACAACACACATCCAGGCTAGCACCCGGCACTGCAAACCAAACTCTTTGCCTCCCCCGAGAATTTACCGAAGCCGGCAGTCACCCATGGGGAATTCGTGAATCCGCAGCCTGACCGTTGTGAGCATGTACTCTAACCCAGACCGCGCTCTTGGCAAAATCCAGGTTATTCGTGCCAGTGCACGGAGGCCAGAGGGGAAGGTCGATTTACACAAAACTTCGCGGGAGTGGGTGTATATGGCTAGCATGGGGAGGTGGTTTTCGCAGTTTACTGCGGCATCTGCTATTGATGGGTCAGTGGATCATGGGCTGAGGAAATTGAGCTTTTTCAAGTGAAGTCGCGGGCAAAGTCCCCACATACAAGCTGGACGAGGAATAGCGCTCTTCTCAATTCGTACCCCCCCGGTGGACCGCCCCTTGCCAAGCCTGGTTCAGAAGAATCGATAAAACAAGCAAGACTGTTGCTGTCGCACTTCACTAAACGCGCAATCCCTGCCGACAGCCGGGCTAAGGCTGCCCATCAGTTGTGCTGGTGGGGGAGAGAGCGCGTGCCTAACAGGAGTAGCTGTCGTCAGAGTTTTCTTGGCCAATTCACTGGCTTTAGATTCTGCAGTATTTTCACGATTGTAAGGTTTAGTACACTCGAGACCGGAACCTCCATTCCTCAGAATGGAGAGCAGATGTCACTGAGCCTCATGCTTCTCGTAAGGTGTGGTTGAAAATTTCATCCGATAGGGTCTATCGTATCTTGTGGTCATGGTCAGGCCGACGGCAGTCCCTCTGAGCGCACTTGGGACTTTTCCGCCCGAACGTAGACAACTCTACCGAACTGAATTACTGATTCTGTAATATGTGCCCTGCATTGTTAGACTTTAACAATTCCTTGCGGCGCACGTCATTTATTCGCCCAGGGTGCTAGTCTTTTAATTCTGGCATAGATTGATCGGCCGCTAACTCAATCTCTCTGATATCATCCGTTAAGTTGATCCACATCCAATGGCGCCTTCTCGAAGCCTCTGCTCTGAATACTCTTGAACTTTTCGTGGATTTCATTGACTTTAGCATTGCTCTCTGCTGGGTCGAAACAGTCTGTGTCGGAATAAAGATCTCCATGTGGGTTTCTCAGAATTCCCGTAAAGAACTGAAGGACTTGGTGGTAGACTCCTTGACAGTTTGAGTTCAAGTTTCTTAGCCTCGAATTTTATGTCTAGCCCTAGGTTAAAACGGTTATCGTCAGCCACAACTACAACTCCCGATGTGGTCCTGCTAAGAACAAGCCGAATAGGTTTATGCACTGCATGAATGGCATATGCCAGTGTTTAACGGGTAGACTCCTCAGGTCCTACCACAATATATTTGCCTAAATCCGGCTCAATGACTTTCTACACACCGTTAGCATCCAGCTCCAGCACCCACCCGAACCACAAGTACCCACCATAGCAAAATTCCAGATATCCACCCTCTTGGTATCATCTTTGCCCACTTTCAAAGGCCTGCCACACTTGAACCCCCGCGGGAAAATGGCACGAGAACTCTCGGGAAACTCTTCTGTGATAGGAATAGCACATTTCCCCAAGACCTTCCAAACTCTACCAAGAAAACCTGCAATAGTTTGAGCAGGGTGGTAGGGTTTGAAGCCCTGAGCTCGGCATATCGCTTGGCCATGCCCATTCTTCTGATCTCTTCAATTTCAAGAGATGGAGGTGCAAAAAAACTTGAACGGTGGCATGGCGATGCCTATCTCCTGACAGTAGGTATTCTCCATTCTCTCGGCCTTTCGTCTCCAAGTATCCATCTTGTTAGGAGTGCGGGGGACGGCAATAATCTAACCTTTTTTCGACCTGTAGTATCGGAATAGTTGATAGGATACTTTTTTAACTGGTGCTTCCTACAAGAATGGATCTCTTAATTCTCATATTAGAAACAAAATGAGAAAAGTCCCCAGTGCAGTAATGTTGCGATTCCACTCACCTACGAAACTACACCATCTAATCTTGTTCTTTGCCTCCTCGACCCGCATTCGTAATAGTCCTGTTTCTGCCATCTTTTTAGAAAACATTACCTTCCTGATACCCCAAATCCACCGTTTGAGGAAGAGGCTTGTCACTTAAGGCTAAGAAATCCAGCTAATGCGGGAATCTCAAGTTCTGGCACTTCACCAAGCACAACTACATTCTCCAATCCCTCAAGAGCCGCTAACTCAAAGAGATTAGCCACTTCCGGAAAAACACTAGGCCACGCTAGAAGAGTCCATCTCATTGATGACAGTGTTCGCAAGCGGCCAGTCAGGCCAGGCTTTGGGTCGGCCTGGGCTTTGGTAGGATCCGGCTTCGGAGGCTCGTCTGACCAAGCCTGGCCGGAATGCAGATATCTGCAGGGTTTCGAGTGATAAGATGTGATTATGATATGATTCGATTAAGATAAGCTCTGGGGATTTTGGTTTGAGTAACATCGGAGGGGGGTTGACGAGAGCAGGGGCTCAGCAGACAGACCAGACACAATCTCGGCTGGGGGTAGCGCTTGCTGTTGGAGGTCTTTGATGGTGCTCGGCGTGCACAGTCTATGGACGGCCAGTCTCTAATCGTTGGGGGGAGGCCTTCGGATGTGGGCTTGGGGTCGATGATCGATCTAGAGTTAGAAGGATAACAGAGGCTATGAAATGTAGAAGGTGTTTGTAATGTTTGACGTTCTTTTGTTGGCATAGGAGTCTGCCAAAGAGAAAAAGGGGATGTTCGTGTATCTGTACTCCAGTCTCTACCGTTAGCTAGTTTAGTAAGTTGTGCATTATGAGTCGTGAGCGTGAGAGCAAGTATCGGAATGAGAAGAAGTTCCCCTTTCTAGATTGTGCGATGGCGACCGAACTCATGAGTACTGCTTTACTCCTGGCGTTTTGTTTTGTTTCGCTTTGCACACCTTGTTTCGTTGTTCTACAGCCTTTGTTAGCTATCTTGTAGGTTACGTTTAGTAGTTATGAACAGTGTTCCGAACCGCCCAGCCCGCCCGTCTTGGTGGTAGGACCGGACGGACCACCGGTGGTAGTCCGTCTTTCTTTGAATCTATGGACGACTATGGGAAATGGAGTTGGGACCGGACGCCCCCGGACACCCTACGGGGCCCTGTAGGGCCCTGCGGAATTTTCCTATTTAGACCTCTTCTGGTATATTTTTAGAAACTTCAATTTAATGATTTCATCTCGTGAATGGTTATGCTACATTTGTGTAACTAATACACAAGAAAGTTTAATGATGTTGTAATAATCCTAGTCATCCGTTGTTTGACTTTGTTGTGACATTTTTAAAACTTGAGGCAAGGTAAATAGCGTAGAGAAGTATTTGAAAGAGAAGGCTCAGCGCAGAATGATTTATGCAGTCTTATCTTAATACTGGGAGGATTTGATAATCTATTTAACCTTCTTTTCTTTCTTGTGGGAATGTTATTTACTCTCTCGGTTACAAGGCATCACCACATATCACTCACAGTTTGTCTGCTGTCCCCGGCCGTCCTTACCCATACCCGGCCGTCATCAGCCATCCCCGCCCGTTATTCCCTATTCCCTGCCGTCCCCTGCCCTCCCCCTCACTTTTATTGACACATGCCCGGCCGTCCTTCCAATTACCTGCGGTCTGTGTCCCACCCCCGCCGTCCTTACCCTCTCCCTCCCGTCTTCTAATGCCCCCTATAGTCCCCCAGCCGTCCTCCTATCTCCCCTGTCGTCTGCTTAAACCGCCACTGTCGCCTGTGTCCCACTATTCCTAGAAAGGCCTAGCGTGCCGGGCCCGGCGGTCCCTCCTAGCCCCACAGTCCCCTGGGTTCTTTGCCCTGGACCGGACGACGGCTAGCGGTCCCGTCCTGTCGTGTTCCGTCCCGTCTTCTTGGCGTCATCCCCGCCGTCCCTGTGGGGCCCCTGGACGGTTCGGAACACTGCCCTCTGTCCCCAGAGTACTTGGACGAATAACCTTGATTCCACCAAGAGCATGGCCCGGGTTGGAGTGCATGCTCACCACTATATGGGTGCAGATTCTTTACACGTATTCCTCATGGGTGGCTGCCGGCTTCGGTGAATTTACAGGAGAGGAAAATAATTTGGTTTGCAGTGCGGGAGAGGAGGGCCAATGTGAATGTTGGTTGTAGCGGTGCACTTCTGCGGTTCTGGAAATAGAGAGGGTGGTGGGGGGCCCCAGGTGCGGTTCTGGCACATGAGGGTTACCGTTAGCATGGAGGTTTCACATACCCCGGTGGTGGTTTGGATTAAGTTGATTTGTTGCTCGACGATGGTCCAGTCGCCAGTGATCTCCAGCGTTAATGTGTGTGGCAGCAAGGGCTGTGGGGTTTCTTGGGTCCAATTGGATGAAGAAGCTTCGTTATTCACTAGGGACGAGGGGGGGCTATTCGGTTCTACCGATCACCAACTGGATTCACCAATCTCTGGCAAGCCATAGACAGAGAGCGACCTTCTAGGCTTCACCAAGATACACTCCTATGCTTAACGTTGATACAATCTCTTCCACCATGATAGGTATTTGCTCGCTGCCGCTGGCTTTGTGATTAGGTCTTGGGCTGGAAGTGCTCAAAGGAGCACACCACCCCGAAGACCCTATCTCGTTCCTGGGCCAGAATACAGGTCCCATACTAAGAATGTGAATCTGCATCTGTCCCACGAACACATCCGGGGGTTAATATATAGCCCCATCATCCAGGTGAGAAGACAGCAAAGATAAATGAACACTTCTATCTGCCTGCGGATATCTTGTCGGTTCTGGAGGCATTGTCTTCAATCTTCTAATAGCGGCCATTACTACTTCCTTGACGTTGCGAGACAACGGCGGGACGGAGAGAGACATAGTACCTTCTAGTAGCTGTTGTCCTGCTACGCTTCCTGAGGCATTCAGAGTGTACACGTTATTTGGTATAGCGCGTGGAAAGGTCATTACCACAACTCTATCCCTCGCGCGTTCCATCGACGGTACGATTCGTTTCGCCCCCAACTTGATATTCGATAAGGATGTACAGGAGGTATACGGACTGCCTTTGTCAGAAATAGCGGCAAACCACAGGGAAATGGAACTCACGATACATGCCTAATGGGACACTTGGGAACACTGCATGCATGTACTTATCTAGTATACAAACAACCTTCTGATCGTACATTGTAGATTCCAACCCTCATGCACGCTGACGTGCCCTTTTTTCTTCCCTAATCAGACGCCGGGCCTCGATGTTTTCCGGCACCTTTTTTGCCTTCTCATTATTGGCCTCCCTGCGAACCTTTTGCTCCTTCATGGGATACCTCTTCTTATTCGCTTGCTCTTGATGCTTTGCAAGGACATGATAGTTGCTTGCATGAGTAAATAGATCAATCGAGTTCCGGATCCCCTCTATAATTGGGGCCACTTGATGCGCCACCACTGAGCCATAGAAGAAGAAGCCATCCCCAACCTGTAATCCAATGCGCATCTTCATCTCCCACAAAACCAGATCTCCACCGCCGAACCCATCCCCAAATGGTACAACACAATTAAACAACCGTTTATCATCCATCACATCCTGATGGCTTTTGCTCTCATCTTCCTGCATTCCCTGGTTGATAGCAACCCCATGCCATGCGCCGGCAAGAGGCTTCAATGGCCTTCCAGTTTTCCCCTTAAACCGCCGCATATCCTTAACCACAGCTCCAGTCATTCTCACATACTGTTCAGGAGATAACAACCGGACTTGGTGGCTGCAGAAATTAAATAATTGTTGGTTGGCACTCAACCAAGCACGCCCCTTCTCCCCATCGGTTTCTAATTCGGCGCTCTCTCTGTATTCGGAGCCGTAGTCGGCCCATAGGGCATAATGGCGGCATTGGAAATTGCCACGAATATTTGTATTACCGTCCGCACCTTGGGCACGGGTTGCGGTAGGTGGAAGGAGTCCGGTTGATTGATTTAATATCTCGATCAATTCGTTCGGAATTCGAAAACGGTAGCCCAAGACAACGCCTTGGTGGTCACGGATCTCCAAAGGGCCCAGGTTCGATGGGTAGACGGAAAAACTTTGCACTGCCTTCGCCTGCTCGGTTATCAATGCCAGAATTCCCTTCTGTTGACGTGACCGGTCTTGTAGCGTGCTATAAAGCATCGGAGACTTTTCAACCAGCAACCCCTTGCGTTCCTCTTGCCATTCCTCAAGGAGACGCTTTACCTCCGCCTCAAGACTCGATCCTTTAGGAATTCCGCCGGGGAGGTTTTGTCTCGTATAAGCCTTGATTTTAATCAAGTGCGCAACCCGTTTATCACTCATTGTGATTTCTACGAAATTCTTGTCAGTCACCATTTTATCAAAGAATTCATTATCCCTTGGACGGATGACACGGTCAAACTTGTAGCCTAGTCCATGCACCTTCTGCACTCTTAATGACAAGAAATTCCTACCTTTCCTTCTTTATTAAATTTTGCCCCTCTCGCACAAAGTCAACCAAAGAAGGCTCCTTTGCCGTGTGCAATGTGATATAGTAGCGTGCAAAGAAGAAAAAAATGGGTAGTGTATGTGAAAGCAACACTCCAAAGGCACACTAGCACGATTGCGACTTAGCCCGAGTCGGCAGTGGAATAGGAGCGTATCAATGAAGAAAGCACTAGTGATGTGAGAGGAAAGCAAATTTCTGTGATTGCTCTCTACGGCTAGTCCTAGAATATATACAGGTAGAGAGCGATCGCAACGCACAACAGAAAAAATTCTCACATAGAATAGTCACGGCACTTAACTAGAGGTCGTGCCCTAAATAACTATCTTACCCTAACCACTACCATGGGAATATATCCATCAGCATGTACAGAGGAAGGAACGCAACCTTAGAACTAAATACATCCTCTGAACGTCAACTCGAGTACTTGACGCACTATCCCACAATGCCGGAAAACCAGGATTCTCAGGGCACTAAACCTGGTTTCAGTTTCTCCCCATGCCATAACCTGGCACTCACGATAGGGTCTATCTTGAGTCCTGGTCTGGCCGACGGCAGTGCCTCTCGTCACAACCGCTGACTTTTCAACTGGGTGATGGGGCTATAGATTTTGTCCCGGAGGTGTTGATGTGACAGATGCAGATTCACATTCATGGTATTGGACATGTGTTCTGGCCGAGAAATGAGATGGGATGTTCCGTTGAACACTTCCGGCCCAAGGCCTAATTGTAAAGACAGTCGCAGCCAGCAAATTCCTATCGTGATGAATTAGTTACTCGAGTATGTGGAATAGAGTCGGGGTACATGTGTCGCGACGCTAGCTACCGTGCTCACAGTCGCGTAATTATGATATAGTACCTGTGGATATCCCGAAAGATTTTACCTTCAGAAGTAAAGTTCCAGAAGGACTGATTACAACATATGTTAACCCTAACCTTAACCTCCTAGCTAGTAGAGAACTGCAGGTGACTACACGAGTGATATCTCATGATGTGAAAATTATTCATTGGAGGTATGTGATTTCAACTTAGCTAATATTAGTGTTCCAAGCGTAGGAATATAGTCCCCTATAGTCCGTTCAGTCCCTACCTTCCCGGGCCTAGTCCGTCCTAACACCCCAAAAAAGACGGACTGGACGGCTCGGATCACTGCCGATCGAGGTGGAGGAGATTGTATCAACGCTAAGAACGGGGGTGTATCTTGGTGAAGCTCAGAATGCCGTCATCCGTCTATGCCGTGCGGGAGATCTGAGAATCCTCCAGGTGATCGGTGAAATAGAATACCTCCTACCTCGTCCCGCGTGAAAAACGAAGCCCCTCATCATACTTGATCCAGGAAACCCCACAGCTCTTGCTGCCACCCACATATAGGCCAGAGATCCAATCGGGAGAGCCACAACTAACCTTTTCAATGGGACATTTGGAGAAATAATTCCTAATGTCTCCTTCCGAAATCTACATAAACCACTTCACTTCACAACGCATCTCAGACCCCTCCACCGGGGTCACAGAAAATACATCTCCTACTGACCCAGCGTCGAGTAATTCTTTACGGACTAGTTATAATTCAAATGGTGCCAGGAGCAGTGCTGGTAGTTCCGCCAGTAATGTGAGAATCGGGGCAGGTTCCCCGTCTTACGATGCTTCGGGCAGCAGCAGGCTCTTCTCTAAAAGGTTAGTCTACCTACCATGCTCTGGATCTTTCAAACTATTGTTTGTTAAATGAATGAAAGTTTAGCAGTTTCAGCAGAACCCGTGAGATTCAAACAGAAGAAATTGTTGCACCACCGGGTCTATGGAGGGTGTCATCCTCAAATCAATCGTCATCCTCCCGGAGAGATCGTAACAGTATGGCCTATCAGTAGCCATAAGGAACTACCCGCTATACAAAACGATAGGATATGAGTGATCGTGAAATCACAATTAGAGACATAATCAACAGTCTAACACCTCGTGTAAAAATCCTCACTACCCACATTGAAAATGTAAAGAAAGGGATGTCCTATCTGTGAGGGGAATTCGGAGCCCTTGGCACACTCTGTCTGCTCACTCTTAGTGTAAGTTTAGGTTACTCATGAATTTAAACCTGTACCAGCTCTGAATCAAGTACCTGTAGTTTATTGGCAATATGATTGATTAGTTTTAAAAGGTCCAACTCCCTTTAAAAATGCGGGGAATCCTAGTAGAGCAAACTGTATATAAATTCTAGCATTGGCGCTCCCTTTTAAGCCCATCCATCCCAGTACCCCTACAAGCGACGCGATATCAAGATGTATCCTCTATCTCTTCTACTTTTTGCCAATTCCCCTGGCTAGTTGTGTGCTACCCCCCTACTAATACTGTACCAGTGGCCGATAAATGAAGTATAGAGCTAGTCTAAGTTAGTCCCTAAGCGGGGAATTTTAACGGGAGGGCACTGCGAAGGATCTCTCTTGTATCCTGTTACCAGTGTTCCCAAACGACCAGTCCGACCATGATTTTTAAAAGTCTGGGTCAGTCAAGCTTAAATTATTAACAGCCGCCAAAGCCTGCAGGCGCTCAGGAAAAGCCACCAGATGCCCCGGCAAAGCCTGCTGATCTCGGGTAAAGACACAAATCACCTTGGCAAAGAGTGTTGCTCGCTTAAAACTCAAAGATTGATAGGCCAAGCATTTGGGATATGGCTCATTTTAGATTGGTCCGAGCCCAACTTATATAGTTGTGTCCGCCGGCTTTGCAGTATTAAAACACCAAAAGTCACATACCGCGGGCTGTCAAAATAACGTGAAGACTTGTAGAATACCTTGTAACCGAGTACCTCGGCTGAAATATAGTGAAAGTATTTCTTTAGATAGCCACACGACTCAAGTCCTATGGCCAATTTCCCACTCCTACAACAACACCCTTTTACTCTAGGAGCACTGGCAAGGCTAAATTTATTTTACTTTTTTGTTGTCGAGATTGTCCGAATCATCATTGCCGAAGTACTTGGTTGCGAGGTATGATACAATTGTTCACGTTATTTGGACACCCTGCGGTATATCAACCCTAACCTTAATCCGCAGAGTAGTCCTTTTGCTTATTAACCACATTTGTTACATGTTTGGGAGAGTATTCATTATTTTCCATCTTCGTGCTTCATTGTTCCACTGGTAATCATTGCAGCTCTTGCATGAAAATAGTGGACGGGAGCACAATGAAAGGAAAATAATGAAGAAATGCTAATTGTATCGCGTGTGCTTCTTCTAGCACTGCTACCCATCCCTGCACCCCTAGCCCCACCATTCCTATTTACATCGATAGAACACTTCACCCACTCAATGCTACCCCCACCCCCAGAACCATACTTCCTAACCTTCATATCTCTCCTAACCTTGTGCGCCTCCTCCATTCCGTCCGCCACCTCGTCCTCACCATCTACTGTACATCCGACCCATCCAAACCAAGCCTGGCAAGGGGCGGCTCATCGGGGGGTGGCAAGAATGGGGAAGGGCCCAATTCCTCGTCAGGCTAATATTATATGAGGAATTTGTCTGCGGTGTCACGTGCAAAGCTCAATTTCCTCAGCGCACTGTCCACCCACTATTCACTAGTAGATACGGCGGCGGACTTCGAATACCACTACTCCATCCTGGCCCTATACAGCAATCCGGAGAGATATTGTGTAAATCGACTTTTGCCTCTAGCCTCCTCGCAGTGGGATGAATAGCCTTGATTTCACCAAGAGCGTCGTCCAGGTTGGGGTACATGCTCGCCACCTTCTGTCTGCAGATTCTGTACACGTATTGCTTATTGGTGAATGCTGGCTTCGGTAAATTTTTGGGGGAGGTGAAGAGTTTGGTTTGCAGTCCGGGAGAGGAGTGCCAGCGGGAATGTTGGTTGTAGTGGTGCACTCCTGCGGTTCTGGAAATAGAAAGGGTGGTGCTGGGGGGGTGGCTGCTGTGCTGGTACGTGAGTGTTACAGTGGGCAGGGGGTTTCATATACCCTAAGGTCGGCTTGGATTGAGTTGATTTGTTGCTTGATGGTGACCAGCCCCCGGTTGGATCTCTGGCGTTAACGTGGGTGGCAGCAAGAGCTGTGGGGTTTCCAGGATCGACTTTGATGAGGAGGCTTGGTTTTTCAGGCGGGATGAAGCTGGGGTATTTGGTTTCCCTGATGACCAAGGGGATTTGCGAATCTCCTGCACGGATAGACGGATGACGACCTGCTGGGCTTCACCAAGATACACCCTCGTTCTTAGCGTTGATACAATCTCTTCCACCGCGATAGCCATTTGCTCGCTGCAACCGCCCTTGCTATTAAGCCTTGGACCGGAGGTGCGCAACGGAACACCACATCTCATTCCTGGGCCAGAATACATGTCTAATACCAAGGATGTGAATCTGAAGCTGTCGCATGAACATCTCCGGGACTAAATCTATAGCCCCATCATCTAGTTGAAAAGTCAGCAAGAATAAATGAACACTTCGATCCGCCCGCGGATACCTTGTTGGGTTTGAAAGCATTGTCTCCAATTGCCCAATAGCGGCCATTAATGCTTGCTTGACGTTGCGGGACGACGACGGGATGCTCGGGTGTCGGAGGGAGAGACATAATATCTTCTAGAGCTGTTGTCTTGCTAAGACTCCTGAGGCATTGAGAGTGTACACGTTATTCGGCATAGCGGGTGGAAAGGTGTGTGATTTCAGCTTGGCTAGTATCGGTGGTCCAATCGTAGGACTATAGTCCCCTACAATCTGTCCGGTCCTCACCTTCCCGGGCGTAGTCAGTCCCTCCTATGAAGACGGACGTGCTGGACGGCTTGGATCACTGTGTGAAAGTCCTATCCATGGCAGACGCCAAACCAAACTCGCCCGGAAAATAGGCAGGATTTCCTGCTGAAAAAAACGTGAGCATATTGTGAAAGCCCTATTAGTAAGCCGATGCCGAGCCAAATTCAGTAGGAAAATAGGCATAATTTCCTGTTGAAAAAAAATAAAAGAATGAAAGAACAACCCAGGATCAAACTGCCTCTCAAATTGAATTGCGTTATACGGACTAGTCTGAGACTTGACCGGTTGGACTATTCGGAACCTTGAAAAGATGGGTATCCTCATAGGCATTTGTTGGAGTCTTTTTGCACGTCAATATGTTGATGGGATTGAAGACCCCAGATGAAACAGCTATAGTCAACGAATATACCCAGGCTCTGGGCTTTGAAAATGACTACGCTGCTCAAACTATTGTAGAAGGGGTTGTTTGTGAAAATAAGAGGTCTTTCGGGAAATCTACAATCCCTATTGTAGAAGAGTTTCTCGAGGGTTCTCGTGCCATTTTCCGGCGAGGATTGAACTATAGTAGGCCTTTGGAAATGGTAAAACATGATGCCAATAAGGTGGATATATGGAATGCTGCTATTGTGGGTCGTTATGCTTCGGGTAAGTGCTTGAGATGAATGCTCAGGGCGTGTAGAATAGGTTCAGACCGTTCAGAGGCTTCGAGAAGGTGTCATTAGATGCTGTGCAACTGAGAGATTGAGGCAGCGGCTGATTAATAGATGCCAGAATTGAAAGACTAGAAGCCTAGGGATATAGAGGAGGTGCGCCGCAAGCTATTGTGAAAAACCTAGTAGTGCAAAGCACACATTATAGAATCAGTGGTTCAGTTTGGGTGATAGAGCCGTATCCGTTCGGACGGCAGGGTTCCAATGCTGCTAGAGGGATTGCCATCCGCCTCACCATGGCAACAAGATAGACTCCTAGTGCGGTGCGTGGGGTTCTAGTGGGCTAATAGCATGGGGGTGGGGGTAGAAGTGTGCAGGTCGAAATATCAAAATATAACTAGCAACCTCAGGCAACATAGTTTACGAGGGCAAGTAGCCTAGCACAGCCTCTAAGACCTTAAGAGAGTTAGATATGATTTGCTCCGTCCATAGTTAGTCCGAGATCTTGTAGATTAGCAACACCAGGCTCATAAAAATGTAGAGATCCGGCTGCTGGTTTTCCCCATCACATCCAAGCCTATCGACCCCACAAGATTCACGCCGAAACATTAGCCATAGCAACAGATAATTTACAAGCATAGTGGTTAGAAGGAATTGAATTTGGAGGAAAGCGAGAGCTACGAAAGTTCATGAGGTGGGGTCGGCCACCCCAAAGGCTGGAGCGTGAGATGCAACGCCTCGGGGGGATTTCTTTCAAAGATGCTAGGAAACAATGCGGGTAGTGGGTAGTAGGATGGGGGGAAAATGCGTTAATACGTAGGAATTCTCCTTCGCAGCGGAGCGAGAGGGGTGGGTGTCCGGGACGAACGGCGATTATGACCTCCTGACGGTTGCCCTGGACAGACTATGATGCAAGGACGGCAGGTGCCTTAGGTAGCGCAATATAGATACACTACTATCATATAACAGAATTCGATCTCCCGCCCAGACGTGCAACCAAATTCACATATGTCAGCACCACTTAAAAATGGCTATGGCCGAAAGGCAAAACAGCGGGGGGGTGGCGGTGAGACGTAGCACCAAGAACCAAGCCACACGGGGGAGGGTAGATCACACACAGCTTAGGTAAGTTAGGTTAATGAGAAGAAAAACTTTTCACCCAACTACTCTCTCGTGCTCATACTCGACGATGCTTAATAAATAATTATAATATATAGTGTCTAGCCCGAGAGCCTTGCCCCCCTCAACAGACACAACAGGAGGTATTATAGAAAAAAACAAAACAAAAGAAAATACTCTAAACTCTCTATGGCTCGCTACCACTCTCTCTAACATCCCTCAGCACTACCAGACTCTTGTTTCTAGCACTGCTACCCCTCCCGCCACCCCTAGCCCCACCATTTCTCTTCACATCGGTAGAACACTTTACCCCCCGCTTAATGCTACCCCCCCCCCCAAAACGATGCTTCCAAACCTTCATATCTCTACAAACCTTGTGCGCCTCCTCTATGCCGTCCGCCACCTCGTCCTCACCATCTACATCCGATTCATCCAAACAGAGCCTGACAAGGGGCGGCTCATCGGGGGGTGGCAAGAATGGAGAGGAAAGCAATTCCTCGTCATGCCAGTCTGTGAGGACCTTTTCCGCAGCGTCACTTGAAAAAAGCTCAATTCCCTCAACGTACTGCCCACCAAGCCACCACTAGCAGATGCCGCTGCGGGCTGTGAAAACCGTTTCTCCATCCTGGCCCTCTACGCTGATTCCCCGGAGATAACGTGTTAATCGACCTTTCCCTCTGCCCTCCGCGCACTGGCTTGAATAGCCTTGACCTCAGAAAGAGTGCGGTCCGGGTTGGAGTACATGCTCACCACCTTCTGGCTGCGGGTTCTTTACATGTATTCCCCATGGGTAACTGCCGGCGTTGGTGGATTTATGGAGGAGGCAAAGAGTTTGGTTTGCAGTGCGGGGGAGGAGTGCCGGCGTGAATGTTCGTTGTAGTGGTACACTCCCGCGGTTCTGGAAATAGAGAAGGTAGTGCCTGGAGGGTGGCTGCTGTGCTGGTATATAGGTGAGTGTTACTTTTAGCAGAGGGGTTTCATATACCCGAGGTTGGCTTGGATTGAGTTGATTTGTTGTTCAACCGTGGACTAGTTGCCGGTTGGATCTCTAGCGTTAATGTTGGTGGTAGCAAGAGCTGTGGGGTTTCCAGGATCGACTTTGATGAGGAGGCTTCGTTTTTCACCCGGGATGAAGCGCCGGTATTCAGTTTCACTGATCACTAAGGGGATTCGCGAATCTCCTGCGCGGCATAGGCGGGTGACGACCTTCTAGGCTTCACCAAAACACACCCTCGTTCTTAGCGTTGATACAATCTCTTGCACCGTGATAGCTGTTTGCTCGCTGCGACCGTCTCGGCCTTTAGGCCATTGGTTGGAAGTGCTCAACGGAACCCCGCGTCTCATTCCTGGGCCAGAATCCATGTCCAATGCCAAGGATATGAATCCGCAGCTGTCGCATGAACACCTCCGGGAGTTTATCTATACCATCATCCAGTTAAAAAGTCACCAAGTATAAATGAATACTCTATCTGCCCGCGGATATCTTGTCGGGTCTGAAGGCTTTGTCTTCAATTTTCTAATAGCGGCCATTACTGCTTCCTTCACGTTGCTTGACGACGGCGGGATCCTCGTCTACAAGAGAGAGAGGGACATAATACCTTCTAGCAACTGTTGTCTTCCTGCGATTTGTTTGGACGAGGAGGTCTTTCATACAATTATATCCATACGAAAGTTAAGAAAATGGGTTCCTCGCTTTTTCTTTTTCTTTTTCTTTCGACAAGAAAGAAAGAGAAAAGAGAAAAAAGGCTCTCATTAGTTTGTTACATTTGGGGCGTGGTGTTTCGCTCCACCTTTTTCATTTTACTGTTTCGGTGTAACTTTTTTTTACACACTCTATTTTACGTAGTATGTTCTCTCTCCAGCAGCATCTTTACATGAAAGTCATGTCTGTCGTCATCAATACAAAACCGAAAATTGCTGCATATGTATCTCTAGAAATAGAAGAAGAAAAAAAGAAAGAACAGTGTATAACTACTTCCCACTCCTCTCCCGTACTTCAGCACCAAATCCCTCAACTAGAACTCTTTTAACCGTTTGTTGGAAGGAATTGACATCATCAGTCTTTAGGTCCCTTTTGAGGGATCTGTAATTGATCCACAAGCATAGCGACTATCTCCCAGTCTTTGGATGCGTGATTTCATTGATCTACCTTATCATGTTATTATACCCCCAAGAACTAAATCATGGAGAAAAAGAAATTTTTTCGTAAATCCTTTTTTGTTAAATACCAATTTCACATCCTCCGCGAGATCTCCGGCAACATTTCTAAAAAAATCACCATCATGTCATTCTCATGAACTGGTATCTGACCCCAGCGGCACTGCTCGAGCTAGGTAGCCTGAAAGCAACGTTTTTCTAACAGCGCGGGAATTTTGAAAACGGGACAAATCTGGAGATCTCCCCTTCCTTAAATTGCTCCAGGAAGCGCTGGTCAAGGGACCAGAGGAGGCGGATGTCTGGGATTCAGAATAGGAGCATGGCGACTCGCTCGAGGCCAACGCCGAAGGCCCAGCCGATTTTGTCGGGGATGCCTGAAAAGAGGGAGACCGGTTATGAGGGAGAGAAAGGGGATAGAGGATGGTTGATAAACCGTCACTCTTTAGCTGGCTCTATTAAACAACACCGCTCCCTACCATTCCAACCAATTCCCCTGCCAATTTATTTCCAGCTCTTAAGAAGGGCTCGTGAACGGGAAATACGCCTCCACCCGCCTCACCTACCATGCTTGCCCACTCGCCCCCTCCGCACCTGCATCACTGGCCGCAGTCGCTGCCCCCCTTTCCTGACCAAACACCTCCGCAACGACATGCTCTAGACAAAGCCTCAAGTGCGCGCCAACAGCCCGCGCCTCCTCCACCTGCAGCAGATTTCTCTTCTGAGAGAACGGGGGATTCGGATCCTCGACATTAATCCCGTGCTTCGGCATACCCTCGACGTCCTACTTGATTACAGCAGTGATCCCCCCCCTCACTTTGCACTCCCCGCACGACCACATCCTTGCCCCTTCCATCTGATGGAGAGCCGGGTAGTGACTTCGATCGATCGCGCCCCCGCCTGTACACGTCCGCTGAAATAAGGAACCCGTCAGAGGTTCCGGAGCGGAACGTGTAGGCCTGGTGGGCGGAGGTGGGGGTGCGTAGGACGGTGTCTTTTTGACGTGGTAGTTGTGAGTACGACTTCTGCCCGGGTGGTCGATGGGAAACCCGAGGGGGTTGAAGTTCTGGTGCACGGAGACTATGGGTGAGAGATCGTTGTGGTAGTCGTATGTCAGGCCGGGGAAGCGAGATTCGATTAGGCGTCTGGTTATCGAGAGTGGGCGGCAGGGATTGAGGTAGAATTTTCGCGGGAGCGCAGAGGAGATATGCGAGGGGAGGTTTGTCTATTCGTCGATTGGGTAGTGCCTTCCTTCTAGCTGGGTTTGGGTTGTTGGCGGCGATGGTGGTTCTCCTGCTGTGGATGCATTTGTTAGTTACGGTTGGTTTCATATAGGTAGTGAATGGGGATTGGTGAACAAACAAACTTGTTGAATATTTGCGCCATCGAGAATAGAATTGAGTGATTCCTCTCGCCCTGATCACCCCTGAGAAACCTCCAGATGTACCGGAGGCTGCCAGTAGATTCCTGGAGGAGACCGGTAGCAGCATACCGACTGCCCGTGATGTTCCTAGCTTGAAGGTTCCGTTCGGAGGTGGGGCAGTCCCAATGCTAAAAAATGGCTTGGTATGATATTAATAACCCGACCTGAGAGCCAGCTTACAAGATTGGTAGATTTCCATATCCTCCCCGAAACCAAACTGCAATATCTTGAAGCTTGTAGGCCATCCTCACTCCATTACGGTTCGATCCGGCACCTTTTCCGGTGGGGGAGTTCCGAACATCATCGAAATCTCCGGCCCCATCAGGTACGATATACCTTTATCCCTATCCTGATCTCTTGCTCTCTGGAAAATGGGCCTAGTTACGCCCTTGCGGCTCCGAAAATATGTACAGTACTCTTTATCGAGGTTAGATTCTTGCGCGTATACTGTAAGTGCTCAAGGGGAACCAAAAAGGAAATGTGCTAGGGAGCAGTGATTGCCTCTCCCAATAAGGCGCTCTGCTGCCTCTACAAACCGTAAGAACCTCTATGTTGTTTGTCAGAGGAATTATCCGAACGCCAACGAACCAGCCATAACAGCAGCACTCCCCCATCATCCTGGTAACCGAAAAAAATACAGAGAGAAAGGAAGAAAGTGAGATATTATCAAGTAAGATACTGGTTGAGTGGTAGTGATTTTCTGGGGGGGTTTGTTTGGCGAGGCTGTCTGAAAGCGATGTGTTGCGGCTCTTTGGCGGTTCGGTTAACTTGTCAATAAAATTTAATAATAATAAAATTTTCACTAAGAAAAAAAAAAAAACCACTAGACCTTAATAGGAGATGCGGCTCTAGTCTACCATAGTGTGCATCGCATCTCACCCTATCACATCCTCCGCCTTGTCTACAAAGAACCTCAACGAGATAATAGGCTAGGCTAGGAAACCATTGTCCTATTAGCGCCTTGTCCAATTGTTTGAGTTCCCACGGTACCGCATTACCTAATTTTTTTCACCTCCTGCTAGTATGATAGGTTGAAATAAGAGCTTCCCCCGAAACCAGCCCTGAACGCGCAATAAAACGCCTTCACTTGACCCTTTCTGGCCGAAAACAGGCTTGCGTTGAATGTTTTGATTTAGCCCCTACCTTATTTCAACCTACTAGGGGCAGGTGAATAAAACTAGGTATAGTGATGCGGTATTTTTCTCTCTTTATCTCAACAGGGTTTGCCCTGTTTTCCACTCTCGCTTAGCTGAGAAGGAGAATTCCTACTATACATCTTAGCGCATCTCTCTTCTATTCTAGTACTCAGTACCACTGTGCTCGTAAATATGTTGCTGTATATAGCCTATGTTTCAAATAGAGTTGATAAGCTCACATGTGATAGCAACGACCTACCATTGTTGGCGGTTTAGAACCCGGTTTCTCCTCTATTGTACTTAAACTTAGCTGCAAGGTTCTTCCCTGCTCACCCAGGATTCTTTGATGCGGTTGGGCTTTGGGTGTAATAAGAGACAAGGGGTGGCCAAGATTCATATACCATCACTCACATATCTCATATCTTCGACTCGTGCACTATCCTGCAAAATATCAATGTGCTGTCAGGATTATTTTATTATGCTACAACCTAACATTATCGTGCAATTTATTTCCTATGATATCATAATATTATTATCATACAATATCGTATAGCGCGATCTAATCATCCGATCACCCATCTAATAAGATCGCTTCCTACCTTGCACCCTCCCCACTAGGCCAGCCATCACGCAACAAGGTGTTCGTAAAACATAATATTATCTAGTGCTTTGGACTCCAGGAATCCGGAAAACCAGCGTCACCGCCCTGCGCAATCGCCTCGTCGTCGTAAAGCTTCTTTTCTCAATCGTTGACCCCATTTATCATCGCCTCTTCCACCATCCGATAGAATGTAGTTCACTAATCCCAATCGCCTAGCAAAACTCTGATAAACCCACCCCACCTGCCCTAGTATTGTGATGGTTTTTACACAAATTCAGGGCTACGATCCTATGCCCTCGGCTTCTCCCCTTGGTCACCTCCCCTCCCTCCCGATTAGTTACACCCCCTTTAACATCCGTCGCTCGGACACGATAACCCCTAGGGGTCTATTTCGGACACAAAATTAGAACGACATCACACCCCGGCCCTTACATATCAAGAAGGTTAAATGCTCTCCCTCAATGCCCCTCCGGAAAGAGGTGGAGCTAGACACGAAGGGAGGGGAAAGGACAGAAAATTAAAGAGGGGATTTCTTGGGATGAACTTCCCACGGAACGCCAGGGCTCGTGGTTCATCTGCGGGTGTATTGGGAAAGGATAGGATAAAGGTAAACCTGATGGGGAGGGAGATTTCAATGATTCTCGGTGGTCCTCTGCCAGGAAAGCTGCCGGATCGAACCCTAATAGAGGGAGGATGGCCTGGCTATAATGGCCTGCTGCAAGAAGAATGGCGTGTCTCTAACCACGGCAACAAAGCTGATCCCTATCTTCACGAAATTATGTCCCAATGAAGCTCAATAATTCAGAAGGGCACGATTAGTACAATCCCTCTAGTCACACTGGAGAGGATGCTTGTTTACTACCTTACTCAAACGATTGGTCAACGAAGGATAAGCATAGGAAGAATTCATTCTCGCCACGGGTAGCAAGCACTAATGCACTATATGACAGGTCAGCGAGGGGCAGGCTTGAGCAGAGACAATTGGGAACCGTGAACTGAGCCCCCGAAGAGAATGCCCCGACGAACTACCCAAGGAGAGGGTGGAGACAAATAGCCATGTGTTTATTCCAGGTCAAATAACTGCGATCCCCACTAGACGGTGGTCAAGCGCGCCAACACCAGAAGGAGGGAGGGGAGCGATAGCCCAACTTCTACAAAATCCGTTCTCACATATATAACACCTCCGGAAGTTTCCCCATCGAATAAGATGCCATAGGTGTTGCGGGAAACCAACATGGTAGGAGTCTCCCTCCAAGAATTTCGTCGCAGCCCATATGTGGCTATTTGTTTCCATCCTCTTGGCGGGGACTTTGTCGGGGCAGTCTCTTTGAGAACCCAATTGACGATTCTCAATCTTCTCTGCTCAAGCCTCCGCCTCGCCGGCTGGTCATGCTTGCTGCCTCTCGCAAGAATCAATTCTTCCTATTCTTATCCCCCATGGATTGGTCATCTGGTGAATGTAGTAAACAAGCATCGCCTTCGGCGTAGCTAGAGCAATAGTGACTCGAGCCCTTCTCAATTATTGAGCTCCATTGGAACAGGATTTCGCGAAAATCCGGGATCAGCCTTCTTGCCGTGGTTGGGGACACTCGTCCTTTGTCTTGTAGTAGGTCGTTGTAGCTAGGTTATCCTCGCTCCATTAGGGCTCGATTGAGGGGGATTTTTAGTCTTCTTGATGCGAAGGGGCCGGGGTCAAATATCGGTGTCATTTTCAGTAGATTGTCGACCAGCAGGGGTTATCGTGTCCGAACGACGGATGTCCAAGGTGTAAAGAATTGGGAGGGAAGGGAGATAATGAAGGGGAGATTGAGGGCATAGGGTCGTGGTTGTACATTTTTCTAAAAAGGATCACAAACATTGGGGTAGGTGATGTGGGTTTTGTGAGGGCATTGCTAGGTGATTGGAAATGATGGACTACCAAACCATCGGATCGTGGAAGAGGCGATAGGAAGCGGGGTCCACGGTTGAGAAGAGAATTTTTATGACGAGGTGGCAATTCCGCAAAGTTGTGACGCCGGTTATCAGGACTCACGGGACCCAATGGACGAGATGATACAATGCTAAAATATTTGTAGTAATAACAAAATGCTCCGAAGGAATTTATCGTGCCTCTTGATATAGAGATTCCAGACCATAGCGATAAATCGAGAGAGAAGAGAAGTAAAAACGGCAATCCTGCTTAATAGTAGATAAGCAATAGTGGGGAACTGACGATTAGCCTGCTGCGGCTCGTATTAAATCAGCCTGCGCAAGAGGCATTAGGGAAAAATAGCAAATGACAGAACGTGGTGTAATATCACCTCTTTACGAAAAAGCTCGTTCTATATCTTGCACCCCAATCCAAGCTGCAGAAAAGAATTAACCTCTCGATAAGCCTGCCCGTCAAAGTAGCGCCATGCTCTCCCCACTCACACGACACTTAACCCGCTTCTCTACGGGCTAATACAACTCGACGAAACGAATCTAGAACACGCCTACTACCCCCACCCTACACAGGGTTATAATGATAACTAGACCAGAACCCACCACCCCATCTCCCTTTTCTGCATGACTCGCTTAAATAACCCTCCGTACATTTTCCTCCCAACCAGCCTCCCAGCCCCCAAACTCCTTCACGACAACCGCCTCACCACCAAACCAGCTCGCGACAAACTCCAGCACCTCCACCATACCCAACAACTCCCGCGCTAGAAAAACTCATTATTGAGTATCGTGTGCCAGGCATCGGGAGAGAACTTGATCCACAGCGAGCCGTCAGGGTACCATTCCGAGAACTCGATCATGAACGGGAGAACGGCAGATGCGTAGAATCCTCGATGGGGGAAGAGCACGCTGTGCCAGGTATTGTGCGATGCTGAAGAGAGCAAGGAGTATAGACCTGGGGGGAGTATGTTCTAGGCTTGCGCTAGGGGAGTTAGTGAGAGTAGGTTAAGTGGGAAGGAATGAGGGGGAACAATTTTACGAGCAGGTTGTACTTTTGTATATTGGAAACTTGAGAGAAGATTTGGTGGGGCATCTTGGTGATGAGGTTGGTTGTTGGCGCTTGGGATTCAGGCATACCGCACGATTGTGGGTTAACTTAAGCTTCTGCAAACGGACGCCGTGGACGCTTGGCGCGAAGGGAGCCGCGCAGGGATGCGTTGCGGAAACAGACATAAATTATGAAATTCTAAGTATTTCTTTTGTGGAATAGTCGCTTAGCCCTTGCATAGAGTTGCTGTATACGGAAGGCAGGGAATCTGTGTGTCCCACCAGTCCATGGGCTATATAACTCATTACATATAACCCTATTACCATAATCAACCCAGTGGGAGTGTACAAAGTTAGTACAAGCGCGGCGGATACTGGTAGCGTGAATAGGTGGTACTGTTCCTTAGTGCCTGTTTGGTTGGGATGGTTCCCTTCTGTTATCCCATACTATTGACTGTTTCCCCTCTGTTCTAAAAGGGGTGAACGGAATGGCTGTTTGGCTGGGACAGTTTGACAAATATTGATCCCAACGTGTTTAGCTGAGAGCGAACGGTACAAAATTGGCAACAACTGTTATGGATCTACTAGTCAAACAGAGTGCTACTGTACATTTCAGGATGGGCGCTGCTTATCATGTCATGATGACCCCAAAACGGAGCATTATTTGCCTAACTTTAAAGCTTCAAGGCTCTATGCAATGGGTGTCAATTTTGAAAAAGCCTCGGATCTCACCAAACCACGAATCCAGTGGGTGCGAATCCAGTGGGCCACAGTAGAGGGGGTAGAAGCGAACAGGTCGAAATATTAAAATATAACTAGTAACATCAGGCAACATAATTACTGGAACAATTAGCCAGGCGCAGCCTCCAAGAGCTTAAGAGACCGGCATAAGAGTTGCTCTGGCTACAATTGCTCCAAGATCGGGTACCTTAGCAACGCCAGGCTCCTATCAATATAAAGATCTGGCTGTAGGCTTTCCTTTGTATCTCCATCCAAGTCAGATATCCGTGGATTCCGTCTCTTGCTCTCGCATGGTTAATTTTTATTTTTATTCCCTTCCACGTTCCATGAACACGCTGTTGCGTGATGGCCGGCCTGGTGGGAAGGGTACAAGGTAGGAAGATATCTCATTAGATGTGTGATCGGATGATCAGAGAGAGCTACACGATATTGTATGTCAGGAAAGAAATTACATGGTAGTGTTAGGTTGTAGCATAATAAAATAATCCAGACAGTACAATGATTTTTTTTGGAGGATAGTGCACTAATCCAAGATATTAGATATATGAGTAATGGTATATGAATCTTGGCCACGCCCTACCTCTTATTACACCCAAAGCCCTACCGCAGCACAAAATCCTAGGTGAGCAAGGAGGAATGTTCAGGCTAAATTTACATACAATAAAGAACTTGAAGAAATCGGGTTCTAAACCCCTTGAAGAAGTTAACAACTTTATTACACAAACATACATAACTAGCTAGAAATACCCAACCAACAACGGTATGTCATTCCTATCACATCTATGCGAATCAACTCTATCTGAAATATAAATAACAGCAATAGATATACGACCATAGTGGTCGGAAAGAATTCAATTCAGAGGGAAAAAAGCACGGGGAAGGTTCATGAGGTGCACCCGGAAGACTGTTCGGGTGAGAACCAATGCCTCGGTTTTTTTTTTCAAGGATGCTATGAAGCGATATCTCCTGCCCTGCTGAGATATTGCGAAATTTTGTGCCGCCCCTTTCAGTTTCTAAGACAGAAATGACTAAAGTGGGGTCTCAATACTCTCCAGTGATGATATGCGTAGGTACGATCACATAGCTAATATTAGCTATGGTCTGAAGTTTGCACATCTGCCAACTTGTGGTGAGTATCGTAACAAAGAGTTGCTTATTAACCTGTCTCTCGGAGACTGACGGGGGCGGCACAAAATTTTGCAATGTCTCAGCAGTCCAGGAGATACTGGTAGAGAGTACTGGAATAGAAGAGAGATAGGTTAAGATATAGGAATTCTCCTTCTCAGCTGAGTGAGAGTGGAAAATACTGCAAACTCTGTTGAGATAAAGCGAGAAAAATACAGCATTACCTCATAAGTTGCAATAAGGTAGGGGCTGAATCAAAACATTCAACGCAAGCCTGTTTTCGGCCAGAAAGGGTCAAGTGCAGGCGTTTTATTGCGCGTTCGGGGCTGGTTTCGGGGGAAGCTCTTATTTCAACCTATCACACTAGCAGGAGGTGAACAAAATTAGGTAATGCGGTACCGTGGGAACTCAAACAATTGGACAAGGCGCTAATAGGACAATGGTTTCCTAGCCTAGCCTATTATCTCGTTGAGGTTCTTTGTAGACAAGGCGGAGGATGTGATAGGGTGAGATGCGATGCACACTATGGTACTGTACTCGTAGACTAGAGCCGCATCTCCTATCAAGGTCGAGTGGTTTTTTTTTCTTTTTCTTAGTGCACAACGTCATGGTGCAATTATTATTGTTGACAAATTAACCGAACTCCTGCAGAGCCGCAACACATCGCTTCTAGACAGTTGCACCAAACAAACCTGCCCAGAATATCACTACCACTCAACTTGTATCGTACTCAATGATTTCTCACTTTCTTCCTTTTTCTCTTCATTTTTTCCGTTAGCAGGATGATGGGGGAGAGGTGTGCTGCTGTTATGGCCGGTTCGTTGGCATTCGGTAAATTCCTCTGACAAACAACAGACAGGTTCTTACCTTATCCAGAGGCAGCAGAGCGTCTTATTGGGAGAGGTAAACCACTACTTCCGACCGCAGTTTTATTCTACTTGAGTACTTACGGTATACACCCAAGCATATAACCTCAATAGCGAGTACAGTACATGTTTCCGGAGCTGCAGGGGCGTAACTAGGCCCTCATCTCCATTCTCCAGAGGGCACGAGATCAGTGTTTGACCGCGCACGACTTGCATGTTGAGGCCGACATCTCCCAACTTTGGAAGTGTGCTCACCATTTCCTCACCCCCTCTTAACAGCTAGCAAGAAGGGTGCTCGGCCGCGATTTCAGCAACTATAACCCATAAACATGGACTCAGATCAGAATGGCCGAGTGGAAACATTTCCGGTGGATCCCTCGTGTTTTTGCAAGGCACCTCTACGCGGCCCTCCCCCTGCCAGGTATTCACAAGCCAGTGCCAAAAAACTTAACTCAACCCAGAACTGTCCGGCGTGCCTGAATCTGACCCGCTAACTACTAACCAAACCTATCGCCAAGATGCCCGGCTAAACCACCCCTCATGTTTCCACTGCACGGATGCAAAACCTGCTAGTAGAATTGTCCTCCCTCACTCCGTCCTGCTGAACAAACTCCAACTAATGCTTACAGCCCAAGTCTGAAACATACTTCCCCCAAGGTCAATACTCCTCGCTCTCTTCAAAATCGCACAATACCTGGCAAAGCGTGCTTTTCCCCGTCGAGGACGCTATGCATCTTCCGTTCTCCTGTTCATGATCGAAGTCCCGGAATAGTACCCTAACGGCCCGCTGCGGATCGAGTTCTCGCCTAACACTTAGCACCCAATGGCCAATAAGTGGCCGTCCCAGTAGCAGAGTTCGTGGGCCAGTAGGGAGGGGTAGGGGGCCGTAAAAGTGGTGGAGTTTGTCAAAAGCTGCTTCGATGCCCTTCCGTGAAGTAGTAGAGGTAGACAACAAGGGAGCGGAAAGGATAGAGAATTGAAGAGGGGCTCGTATTTCTTCTGTTGGTGTAATGGGAAAGGATAGGGATAAAGGTCTACCTGAGTCAAGCGGGGCTATCAATATCACACTAAGCCATTTTTCAACGTTTGGACTGCCCCACCTCCGAACGGAACCTTCAAGCAAGGAGCATCACGGGCAGTCGGTACACGGCTATTTTTCTCCTTCCGGAATCTACTGGCAGCCTCCGGTACATCTGGAGGTTTCTCAGGGGTGATCAGGGCGAGAGGAATCATTCAATTCTATATTCGATGGCGCAAATATTCAACAAGTTTGTTTGTTCACCAATCCTCATTCACTACCTATATGAAACTAATCGTAACTAACAAATGCATCTACAGCAGAAGAACCACCATCGCCGCCAACAGCCCAAACCTAACTAGAAGGAAGGCACTACCAAATCGACGAATGGACAAACCTCCCCTCGCACATCTCTGCGCTCCTGCACAAACTCCACCTCCATCCCTCCCACCCACTCTCGATAACCAGACGCCTAATCGAATCTCGCTCCCCCGCCCCGGCATAGGAATACCACAACGATCTCCCACCCATAGTCTCCGTGCACGAGAACTTCGACCCCCTCGGATTCCACATCGACCACCCTGGTAGGAGTCGGACGGACAACTACTACGTCGACAAAGACACCGCCCTACGCACCCTCACCTCCGCCCACCAGGCCGACACGTTCCGCTTCGGAACTTTAGACCGGTTCCTTATTTCAGTGGACGTGTATAGACGGGGGGCGATCGATCGTAGTCACTACCTGGTTTTCCATCCGGTGGAAGGGGTAAGGATATGGTCGCGCGGGGAGTGCGAAGTGAGGGGGGGATCGCTGGTGTAATCAAGTAGGAGGTCGAGGGTATGCCGAAGCACGGGATTAATGTCGAGGATCCGAATCCCCGTTCCATGAGAAGAGGGATCCGCTACAGGTGGAGCATACACCCGAGGAGGCGCGGGCTGTTTGCGCGCACGTGAGGCTTTGTCAGGAGCTTGTCGTTAGTGAGCTGTTTGGTCAGGCGAGGGTGGCAGCGACTGCGGCCGGCAATGCAGGTGTGGAGGGGGCGAGCGGGAACCATTGAGGGTGAGGTGAGTGGAGGCGTATTTCCCGTTCACAAGCCCTTCTTCGGAGCTCAAAGTATATTGGCAGGGGAATTGGTTGGAATTGTAGGGAGTGGTGTTTTTCAACAGAGCCTGCCAAAGAGTGCCGGTTTGTCAACCGTCCCCCTCGCCTTCCTCCCCCTCATAACCGGTCTCCCTCTTTCCAGGCATCCCCCACAAAATCGGCTGGGCCTTTGCCTTGGGCCTCGAGCGAGTCGCCATGCTCCTATTCGGAATCCCGGAAAAAAACCCAGTTAATGTGGTACGCTAGGAATTCAAAAGATTGGGCAAGGCGTTAGGACGCTGGAGCCGCCTCTCCTAGTACGGTACGGTCTAGTGGTTTTTTTCTTTTTCTTAATGCACATGATTGACAAAATTAACTAAACTCCACACATCGCTTCCAGACAGCCCCACAAAACAAACCTCCTAAGAAAATCGCTACCACTCAAGCGGTATCTTACTTGATACTTTCCTCACTTTGTTTAATTATCTTTTATTTTTCGGTTACTAGGATGATGGAGGAGTGTTGCTGTTATGGCTGGTTTGTTGGGGTTCTGTTAATTCCTCCCGCAAAAGAATATACCGGTTCTTACGGTATGCAGAGCAGCTTATTGGGAGAGGCAATCACTACTCCCTAGCACATTTTTCTCTCCCTTGAGCACTTAACAGTATACACCCAAGCATCTAGCCTCAATAGAGATCACAGTATATGTTTCTGGAGCCGCAGTTGGGCAACTACTTTCGCATCTCCATTGTCCAGAGCATAGGATATCAGTGTTTGACCGAGCACGTCTTGCAAGTTGAGGCTCAAATCTCCCAACTCCGGAAGCGTGCTTACCACACTCTCACCCAATCTCAGCAGTGAGGAAGAAGGGAGCTCGGCCGCGATTCCATCAACTTTGACTGATAAACATGGGCTCTGGTCACAATGCGCATGTGGAATATTTTGAGGCGGATCACTTGTTGTTCCGCAATACATCCCTGCGGGCTCTCTCCTCGCCAGGTATTCACACCCTCTGTGCTAAGAAGCTTAAACCTACAATTGTGCACTGTGCCTGTATTCGACACACTAGCCACCAACCCAACCTATCGCTAAGATGCCCCCCCAAACCTTCTCTCAATTTTTTGCTGCACGGATGCAAAACCTTCTGGTAGAATTCTTCCCCCTCATTTTTTCCTGCTTAACACACTCCAACTAACTCCCACAGAGCCAGCCTAAAACATACTTCCCCCCAGGTCTATATCACTTGCTCTCTTCAGCATCGCACAATACCTGGCACGCCTGCTCTTCCTCCGTCGAGAACCCCACGCATCTGCCGTTCTCCCGTTCACCATCAAGTTCGTGGAAGGGTACACTCGATGACCTACAGTAGATCGAGTTCTCGTCTGATATCTGGCACCCAATGCTATATAATGAGCTGTTCCATTGGGAGAGTTGGTAGGCGCGGAGAGAGGGGAAGGGTACCGTGGAAATGGGGGAGTTTGTCAAACGCTGCTTTGATGGTGAGGCAGTTTTCGTGAGGGTTATTGGGGGCTTGAAGGCTGGCTGGGAGGAAAAGGTATGGAAGGTTGTGGAGGTGAGTCATGCGGAGAAGGGAGATTGGATGGTGCGTTCTGGCTTGCCTATGGTAGCAGTGTGTGGGGTGGCGCTAATGGACGTATTGTAGATTCTTTTCATGAAGTTGGATGAGCCGGTAGAGAAGGGGGTTAAGTGTTTTACTAGTGGGAGAGCTTAGCGCTACTTTGACTGAGGTTTATGGAGTGGTGAATTCTTATCTAGAGCGTTGATTGCGGCGGCGCAAGTGTATGGAACGAGTCTTTGGTAAAGAAATATTATACCTCGTTCTATCATCGGGTGCTTTTCCCTCTTGCATCTTGCCCCACTGGTTTTCTGCTAGCAGCGGGCTAATCATCAGTTCACGACTCTGCAACGGCTATCGTACTATCATACAACCGCACATCAATCCCTGACCAGCAAGCGAACGGAACCAACTAAACCACAAAACTGGATGCCGTCGCACTTCACTAAAAGGCTCAAGACTGGCATTACCGTCCATGTCGAGAAATAAAACATCCTCATCGGGAAGCTCAACCCCGCCTGTCCAAGCGCATGATCGCTGCCATCATCATCTGGCAACCAACTCGCTACCAGTGCTTATGGAGCGGACCTAAACAAAAGCCTTAGTGCCGAAAAGTGCCCTCCATCCTCCTCAGCAATTGCCACAAATTCCGAAGATCACTCTGACTCCAATGACAACCTCCCCGACATCCTCCCCTTCACCCCGTGCCCTACCAAAAAGTGCAAGTTGCCCAATGCTCCCCCCACCCCCCGAACCATACTTCCTAACCTACATCTCTCACCAAATATTCTGCGTCTTGTCCATGCCGTCCTCCACCTCATCCTCACCGTCTGCGTCTGATTCTTCCAAACCAAGCCTCTCAAGGGGGGCTACATCAGGAGGTGACACGAATGAAGAGGAGCGCAATTCCTCATCACCTCAGTATGCGAGGGCTTTGCCTCTAGCATCACTTGCAAAAGCTCATTTTTCTCCCCACGCTATCCACCAACCCAGCACTAGCAGATGCCGCAGTGGTTTGCAAAAACCGCTTCGCCATCCTGGTCCTATACGCTAATTCCCAGGAAATATTCTGTGAATCGACCTTCCCCTCTGCCCTCTGCACACTGGCACTAATACCCTTCATTTCGGAAAGCGCACTGTCTCGGTTATAGTGCATTATCGCCACCTTCTGGCTGCGGATTCGGTACACCTATTCTCTATAGGTCACTGCCGGCTTTGGTTAATTCTTGCGGGAGCCAAAACATTTTGTTTGTAGAGTAGGGGAGGGCTGCAAGGGGGAATGTTCGTTTTAGCGGTACACTCTTACGGTTCTTGGAATAGAGAGGGTGATGTCGGGGGGGTGGCTGATGTGCTGGTACTTGAGCGTTACGGTTAGCAGAGGGGTTTCATATACCTTGAGGTCGGCTCGGATTGAGTTGATTTGTTGTTCGACGGCAGACCAGTCGTTTGCTGAATCTCTAGCCTTAATTTCAGTAGCGGAAAGGGCCGTAGGGTTTGCTGGATCAACTTTGATGAGTAGGCTTCGCTTTTCACCCGGGAGGAGGGAGGGTACTCGGTGACGCTGATTACCTCGAGGATTCGCAAATCTCCTGCTTGGCATAGACGAAACACGAGGTTCTTAGCTTCACTAAGATACACCATCGTTCTTAGCGTTTATACAATCTCATCCTCCCAGATTGGCCCTTGCTCTCTGTGAGGAGGTCCCGGGCGGGAAGCGTTCAACGGAATTCACCACCCTCCCGTTGTTGGGTTAGAACACATCTCGAATGCTAAAGATATGAATTTGTATCTGCTCCATGAACAACTCCGGGAGTAAATCTATTACCCTATAGTCTAGTTGAGAAGTGAGCAAGAATAAATGAGCACTTCTCTCTGCCGGCCGATACCTTGTAAGGTCTGAATGCACTGCCTCCAATTTGGTTCGGACTTATCTACTCATCCGCCTAGCGCTATGTATCTGAGATACTTTCATCCTTATCCGCGGTGAATCTACACTCTAATTACCCTCTTCGCTCTCGTCACCCTCTTCTTACAATCTCAGCGATGCTTTCCCTCATCTAGAACCCCGCCCCTCAAAGCACCCCTCCTCGTAGCAGTCCTGATTGGCGCAATTGCTCCCGTGTTGGCTCTCGCGTGAATGGTCAATCCACCTCTAGAACTGCTCAATTGCTAGAGACTATAGAATTGACAAGGGGATATATATTTAACTTTGAGCCACTATACGAATAGTAGCGACGATGAGGAGGGAGAAGGGAGAGGGGGGGAAGAGCCACGTTGCTGTTTTGTGAGTACCTAGCCAAATTACAAGGTATAGGTTGTAGACATTTCGGTGGGTGAAGCGATAGCCGAGTTAGGAAGGAACTGTATGCGAGGCTTTTAAGAGTGGAAAGAGGGATACAAAACGTTTGTTCTTTTATCTTGATATGCATGAGGGGCTCAATAGCTGACGGTATTTATGATATCTCTAGGGCAGGCTGAGTTTTAGTCTAGAAAACGGAGAGGAAATGAGTTACTTGACAAAAACCTATGTAGAGGACGTGCAGTGGGTGCTCTATTATTCTTATAAAGGGGTAGTGTCGGGGGTTTGGTACAGTACTAGCTATCATTACTCTCCTAGAATATCTGGTTGGCATTGCTTGAGGCTATCAGTGGAATTGGCGCTGATGTGTTATAGATTATTCATAAGGGACTCAGGGCCAATCTGAATTTCAAGCTCTGAAAACCTTTCAAGTCTTTCCAGCAGCTTATGGGCGTTTTGCCTGATGAGAGCAAAAGGACTGCTCCAAGGGGTATCATATGAATCGCTCCTCCGACTAATAGTCACAACGAAGTTAATTATGTGAAGGATTATATTATAGGTCTTAAATGGCCCATCATAGACTTTTGGCATTGTGATTTCGAGCTAGGCATGAATAGAAAAAAAACATAGAGTGGGAAGCTGTCGCTAAAATCCTATTTATTGAAAAAAAGTAGACTTCTCGTAGCTATACTAACTAAAGATTCGTTTCCAATTTTATCGGAGTCTCCAGGTGCCTCTTCTATGCTATATTATGCCATACGCTGAGTTGAGTTTGAGCGTCGTCTATATATTGTGGGCATATGCGCCGTGTGGGTACAGGTCATCGCGTCAGATTGAGAGTCCCATGTGAGCAGGGCAAATGGCTGGGTAGGCCACAATTCACTATATAATTTGTTACAACCGCTCACTGCTTCTCTCCCTGTCCACAACACAGACACACCACCGCTTCCCCTTACAATGCCTCGCATTATAGATACTCTTTGTATCCAATGTTTTTTAAAAAAGAATCTGTTTTTTTCATTTTCAAGGTAACCTCCTTCCTGTTAGTTTGCGATTCTTGCCCGTTTTCATTTTCTATACTATTTTGCTTTTCTTGTTTCTGTCATTATGACACCCCTTCCTCAATTCCCTACCATACGCTTTGCCCTAGACTACGCCACTCTTATACGTAGGAGTGGTAGGGGTATAAGTAAGTGGAGCACTGAACTTCAAATTCGGTGTGGGATGAGGCATCTATGGCCTGGAAGTACGGTTTCGACCCTATATTCCCCCTCCAACATGAGGATAAAACTGTAGCTCCCTCTGAGGTTAACTGAGAGACTCTTTTCTGAGTATAAGGAAGCTCACTCTAGAGCATAAACGGACCCCTCTTTTCCGAGGCAAAAGGAAGCTCTGTCTGTCCCGAGCATAAACGGAACCCTCTTTCCGAGGATAAAGGAAGCTCCCTCCAGAGCATAAACGGACTCCTCTTTTCCAGAGTTAAAGGAAAATCTCTTTCCCGAGAATAACTGGATTCATATACCCATACCCCTTATCCGCTTTCCCAATTCAATTCTATTGATGAATGAATACAGAATATAGTAGCTAACAGGAAGGTCGCCTAGAATAATATATGAATAACCTCAATACATAATAAGTAATAAAATAGGACAGTATCAACTACAGCGCATGAGCCGGCTTTTTGTCATGCGAGAACAAACTACACACATAAAGGTCTTATGGGTTGGGAGGGTGCGGTGCTACTTTGACCGAGGTTTATGAAGGGATTGATTCTTCTCATGAGCTTTGATTGGACGGCCCGTTTATAGAGCGAGTTTTTTCGAAAAGAAGCGATATTATACCACGTTCTGTCATTTGCTGTCTTTCCCATATGCGTCTTGTTTCCGCTGGCTCTGTGCGACCACCAAGCTCATCATTAGTTTCCGACTATTGCTGATCTACCATTATCGACTCTTTCCTCATTATCTTCTCTTTCTCCTTTACGCTCTCGATTTATCCTTATGGTCGAGAATCTCTGTAGTAAGGGGTATGATGAATTCCTTCAAACGGTTTCTTTTATTACTACAATCTCTACTTATAATATCATCTAGTGCGTTGGGTCCCCCGAGTCCTGAAAACCAGTGTACAGCTCTGCGCAATCGACTTGTCGTCAAACTTCGCTTCTTAACCTTGGACCCCTGTAATTATCGCCTCTTACACCATCTGATAGAGTCTAGTTCATTACTCCCAATCACCTAGCTAAATCCTCACAAAATACATACCACCTGTCTCAGTGTTATGATCGTTTTTACAACAATCTACGACTACGACCTTATGTCCTCGGTCTCTCCCCTCGGTCATCTCCCCTCCCTTTCAATTATTTACACACCCTTGGTCATCCGTCGTTCAGACATGATAATCCCAACTAGTCGATAGCCTACTAAAAATGACAACAGCATTACGCTTCGGCCACTACGGCTCAAGAAGGTTAAAAATCAACATTAATGCCCTTCCGTCAAGGGAGTAGAGGGCATAGGAAGGGAAGGAAAACAATAGAGAATCGAAGAGGGAGTTACTTGGAATGAACTTCCCACCGAGCCTAGGGCGCCTAGTTCTTCTGCGGGAGTATTGGGCAAGGATAGGGATAAGGGTAAACCTGATAGGGACGGAGATGTTAATGATGCTCGGAACCCCCCCCGGCACAAAAGGTGCAGGATCGAGCCCTAGTAGAGCGAGGTTGGCCAGGATATAACGGCCTGGGCTCGATTACTAAATTCATTCCTGGTGCTAAGAACAAAAATGTGGCACATGTATGTATGTGGCTCAAGGGCTCGATTACTAAACTCATTCCTGGTGCCAGGAACGAAAATGATGCACATGCGGCAAGAGGAACGGCGGGTGTCTCCGACCACGGCAACGAAGCTGATGACCAATTTTCGCAAAAATTCCGTCCCAATGGAACTCAATAATTCAGAACGGTACAAGTCGGACGATTCCTCTAGTCAAGCCGCAGAGGGTGCTTGTTCAGTTCATTACCCCAATAACCAATCTAGGGGATAAGCATATGAAGAATACACTCTTGCAACGGGCAACAAGCGCAAGTGTGAAAAATGACAAGTCAGCGAGGGGGAGGTTTGAGCAGCGAAGATTGGGAACTGTAAATTGGGTTCTCAAGGGTACTGGCCCGACAAAGTCCTCGCTAAGAGGGTGGAGACGGATAACCATGTACTGATTCCAAGGAAATAACTGCACTCTGGGCCAGACGGTGTTCAAGCACGCCAACTCCAGAAAGAGGCAGAGGAGCGATAGCATACCTTCCACAAAATCTAATCTCACACACGCTACGCCGCCGGAAGTTTCCCACACAAAGCCAGATGCCACAGGTGATGCCACAGGTGATGCCACAGGTGATGCCACAGGTGACGCGGAAAAGACAGTCGGCGGGAGTCTCCCAAAGAATTTCGCAGCAGGCAATATGTGGCAAGTCGATGGCTACGATAGATTAGGATGTGTTTCCCGCTTCAGCATGAGCATCCCACCCCCCTGCCGTGTCCGCAGCGCCAACGCTCCGGGGACAACGGATACCAATATCAATGTGAAGAATAGAACTTGGCCCCAAAAGTGCGGACAGTGGAAGCCACCGATGTTGATCCCTGTCAAGACCTGGTGGTTACCTAGAATGAGATACTCTTCCTAAACATAGCAGTCAATCTAGAAAACAGAATTGGTTATGGATGTTGGTTGAGATTGAGGGGGAAGTTAGCAGTAGTGCTAGATAGGCCGGGCGGCCACAGGCTGGTGTGGCCAATAGTGTCCTGATTGATGTATCGCGATTCTCATTTCTCGCTTCTTCGCTGCAATTTCTGGCGAAGGTAGTCCATATACCTCTTGGACATCCTTTTCGAGAATGAAGTCGGGGGCGAAACACATCGTACAGTCGATAGAAAGCCCGAGGGCTAGAGTCGTGTCAATGACCTTTCCACGCGCTATGCCGAATAACGTGTACACTCTAAATGCCTCAGGAGTCTTAGCAAGACAACAGCTGCTAGAAGATATTATGTGTCTCTCTCCCACACATGGGCATCCCGCCCTCCTCCCGCAACGTCAAGGAAGCACTAATGGCCCCTATTGGACAATTGAAGACAATGCCCTCAAATCCGACAAGTTATCCGCGGGAGGATCGAACTGTTCATTTATTTTTATTGACTTCTCAACTGGATGATGGGGCTATAGATTTCCTCCCGGGCGTGTGACGGGACAGATGCGGATTCACATCCTTGGTATTAGAGCTGTACTCTAGCCTAAGAATGACATGGGGTGTTCCGTTGCGCACTTCCGACCCAAGGCTTAAAACAGCAAAGACTGTCGTAGCGAGCGAATGGCTCTCACGGTGGAAGAGATCGTATCAACACAAAGAACGGGGGCGAGTCTTGGTGAAGCACAGAATGTGTCGCCAAAATATAAACACATGGACTGGTGGCGTAACCATGGTGAATCCGCCGGATCTGTTTCCACTGCCGATAAAACCGTTGTTGTTTATTTAGTTTTTGGAGGACAAGGAAATATCGAATAATACTTTAACGCGCTTCTATAAATCTTCTGCGTCTACGGTCGATCAGTTTCACATTCAAAATGTGGAGGACATTAAGCTTTATTATTATTAGGTGCGTTTCTAACTCTACTTCGTCCATCCGACTCCTGAAATATATTCCACCAATTAATAATACCATCAGGTTCACAAGTCCAGACCAAAATCCGTCACCGGTATCCCGATGTGATGTCTTGTTCATGCCGTTTCTTGGGTCCCCTCTCTTCAGCACCTAAGAGCCAAACTGTGTTAGAGCATACTCTTCATCAAGACCACCCCAAGCCGATACAGTATGGAAAATCCTCCCCTTCAGGGAAGACCTTCCTACCTCTTCTCTCCCTGGTAGAACTACCATTCACTCTTACAGGATTACGATCTTGGACCAATTCAATCAGCCCTTGCCTAAACCCATACAATAACTCTTGTAATAGCAATACTAAAACAAGGTAAAGAACCATCACCAGCTCTTCCCCTCGTGATTCAAACTAATATATACAGCTAGGAGACACTGGGTTTAGGAACCGCGATGGACAAAAGCTCGTCGTTGGGGAATACAAGCCGGAACTGCTTGATCGTGTACTCGCGTCGACGAATCCTAAGGTCATTGTTCGTTGGTGCCTTTTGTGGTCGTTGATAATTTTCCACACGGTCTTCAGGTATAACAAAAACAATAAAGACCTTTTTTAAGGTCTGGGGTAGCGCTTGTACCATAGCGCGGACTCCATCAACCTTTATCTCGTGTGTCATAGCCATAGTAATTTGAAAAAGAATCAAGGTATCTTTATCAATCACCACGAGGCTGTCGAAGGATTCCTGCGTCGGGCATCGGGGCTGAAAATATGTTCCGATAAGCCTATGTTCCACACCTTTACCCCCGCTATTCTTGAGCTGGCCTGCGAGGTCAGTGGAGGTCTTATAGTACTGGGGCTCCCCCGGGCTTGCAAAATTGATTCCAAATGATAGTGTTTCATAGGAATCTTTGAGAGACAGCATGTCTGCTTCAAATCTTCCGCCCTGTCGCAACCATTGATGAGCATAAGCCTCGAAAAACCATCCAGCCGAAGTTCTAATAGTTGGGTGTTGGCAAAGAGATTGGAATATCTTATATCCCCGCTCTTTAGCACCGCAGTCTGCAGAACTAAGTATTCGGCACGCTATCCAACGAGTTATAATTTCCGTTGTATAGGCTGTGTTTTTCAGGCAGGGCTCCATCCGGATGATTTTATGTGTTTCAAAACATCCAACCGCGTTTGACAGAGAGCCGAATTGAAACTTGGCCGATACACTTTGGATTTGATTATCGATCTTTGTAACATAGGCCTTGAATCTGGCATCATACTCCTCGGTACCAAGCTTGGCCGAAACAGTGGTTAAGCAGGTTCGTGCGACAGGCCCAAGACATATGAACGTTGAATAGAGGTTCTGGATTTCCTCATCGCTCGGGGATTTGGTGTCTAGACTAGTGCACATTAAAAATGATTAGTATAAGTATTCTTACAGCAATCAGAGGGAAGATTTACGTAAAAGCTGCATATATCTCATCCCATTCCCAATTATTCATATATGTTTCATGGAGATTTCTTTCCTTTACCCATTGCTCAGAAAGATCGACTTTCTTCTCTGAGCAACCCAGGACAACAAACCAGCTATGCCATGTCTTATTCCAGAGTGGATCAGTAAGGGCCTGGTCAGTTAATATCCAAAGGTCACGCTTTTCTTTGTCCGGCAAATCGAACAAATAATTGGCATCTTTACGGCAGCCTCGGTGGACTTCATCAAAATAATAGCACTTTTGATCATCCACACGATATACAGTAGGTTGACGAGCCACAAGTCGCCTCGCGAGGAGATATACGAGGAACGTTGATTTGCCTATCTAATATTAGTATCCGAGCTGTGAGAAGAAAAATATGCAATAGGATGCTTACCACTGCCCGGTTGCCCTGAGACTTTATAGTCCAGTGAAACTCCTCTATGTGCAATTGATTGTCTCCTTTGCTTTTTCCATTTCCGGGATTCTATTTCCTCTAAAAGTTCCTCTATTCGATCGTATTCATCTCGTAGAATAAAACTCATGTTCATCGGAGGGAAAAACCTGCGAGGTTGCACTTTTGCAAACCTTTTGGATATTCTCTTTTTGGATATACCCGTAAGCTGGAGAGATGAAGATTCTGCGCCTACTCGAGCACGGTGTTCCGGATCGATATAAAACTCGGGTTGCGGAACCTTGACTACATACTCCGTAATTTTGAGATGTGAACTCTTTCCCCACAATTCCTCATAGAAGTCCTCCATTGGGGGTGTAATTTCTAAAAACAAGAAACAATAGCAGAACACCTTGGCTCTGAATTGAGCCAAACAAATAGAAATTTGTACTCACAGGATGTGGACCTGGAGACAAGGGAAGAAAGTACTAATTGGACTCTGAGAAGAATGCGGGAGAGGCAATTGTAATCAGGAAGGAAAAAAATCGTATTTGTACGTAGCAGGAATAGAGAAAATCCATAATGTAGGTATGGGAGGAGGTGGAATACGATAATGAAGTGAGAGTGAGGACTGGTGGGGAGGGGGCTGTTATATAGTCTTATCAGAGTTCAACAGGTGGCCTCAATTGACCACTAGTGGAGGAATATGACGTAAATTCTTAACGAGAATATCTGTTAAGACTACAGTGTCGGCTAAGACTAGGATATCCGTCAAGACTACGATTTCCGTTAAGACTACAATACAATATTATAATGCTATTAATTAGAGCTAAATCTAAAGAGGTTCAATATCAACAGTGAACCCGGGCCACATGGGGATCCAGAATAATACCCAAAGTACCAATTCGTATAAATTCTCATCTCAACACTGTGACTGCTGAAAATCATTTATACTGGCATCACCATCTCTCACTCAGTCTTGGCAATGAGAATGATCGTCAATACTCCTTGTTATTTTCAAACGTGATCGAATCCCTTGGCGCTAAGTCTGAAGAATTCGAATCTTTTTGCAGCAGGGCATCTGGGCACTTTTGAAAACCCCAAGTAGGGAACCTTTTTAACTGTGGAAAATTTATTAATAGTGATACAACATCATGATGCAACGCACGCTTGGCCAACTCAACAAACGACTACCAAAACTAAAACCAAAAAAAATATTTAAAAAAATAATAATAATATAATCCTAATTAATACCTTGTGTGTCATCCGTCTGATTTATTGAGATTTTTTAGTTGTGGTAAAAGTATCGTGAATTTGGGAGCGGGTTGCGATGCTATCCGGTGGAACCCTGCCTGGCCAAATATTAGGTTGCGCCAAGCTATTACCCTCCTGCTCACTGCGCCTACCGTACTACTATACCCGTTTTCACAATGATTGATGACTTGTTGGATAGCAGGGATTTAACCAAGCTTAAAGGAGATCTCGTCGGCAACCTCCCTTGACAGTACACTGGAGTTGTAATAACCACTACCTGCCAATTTGCATCAGCACAAGATATGCAAAATTTAAGGAAATAATATAACTTACCAGCTAACTCAATGTAACACCTGGGATTCATAGCGGCCGCAACAAAGTGCCGCGTGACAGTACAAGGTGTCATCTAATAAAGCCACTACAAGCCGCCTTCCAAGCAAACAAGAAAATTATGCCACGTAGCTCTCGAAGAGATTTACCGTACATTATGAGGGCAGGTTAGTGGACAGAGTGCTTTAGAAATTCTCGATCGAGTGAATAAAATTAGGAGTTAAGAAGGCATAGCAAAAAAAATGTACTTCTAGAATAGAAGATGCCATCAAACGTAATCCAGGAAACCCCACGGCCCTTACTGCCACCGACATCAAGGGGAGAGATCCAACAAACGACTAGTGTGCCGTCGAGCAACAAATCAACTCAATCCAAGTCGACCTGGGGGTATATACGACCCCTCTGCTAACTTTAACACTCACATACCAGCACAGCAGCCACCTCCCTAACACAACCCTCTCTATTTCCAGCACCACAAGAGTGCACCGCTACAACAAACATTCACGCTTGCACTCCTCCCCTGCTCTACAAACTAAACAGTTTGGCTCCCACAAGAATTAACAGAAGCCGGCAGTCAGCTATGGAGAATACATCTACCCAACCCGCAGCCAGAAGGTGGTGACCATTTACTACACCCCAGGCCGTGCGGTTTCTGAAATCGGGGGCTATTTATGCCAGCGTGCAAAGGGGAGAGGGAAAGGTCGATTTACAGTATATTTCCCGCCAATGGGTGTATAGGGTCAGAATGATGAAGTGTTCTTCGCAAACTGTTGCGGTATCTGTTAGTGATGGGTGGGTGGACAATGCGCGGAGAGAACCGAGCCCCGCAAGTGACCCTACCGACGAAGTTCCCGCATACTGGTGACGAGGGATTGCGTTCTTCTGCATTTATACCACGCCCTAATAAAGCGCCCATTGACATGCTTGGTTTGGAAGAATCGGATACAGGCGCTGGGGGTCGGGTGGAAGAGGTCATGGACGAGGCACGGAATATTTGGAGAGATATGTAGGTTAGGAAGTATGGTTCTTGGGTGGGGGGAGCATTCGGCGGGTGAATTTCTCTACCTACGTGAACAGAAATGGTGGGGCTAGTGTTGGGGTGACCGGTAGCAATGGTGCAAGCAAGGGCCTGCCTAGACTTAGGAATATTAGAGCGACTGACTCTAAGCCTTGGAGGGTTTAGAGTATTTTATTGTTTTTGCCCACTATCGGCAGGGGTATCGGGCCAGACACTAGATATAATTGTCCCCCTAGGTAATCTTCCGATCCCACTGATCCCTGGAACTGCAGCATTGCTACTCCCATCACTCCAAATCCGTACTGTCATGTCTTGCATTCATAAGTACATCCCCCAAATATGGACTCTAGGAAATATTTCTTATTGCATATCCGTAGCCGAGTCGTTCGTCGAAAGGGCTTTTGTTAGGGAAGCGTAGGTCGGTGGTTCAGATTACCTTATCCACTCCGGCAACGGAGGGGGTGTCTGGGCATTGTTTATTTTCGTTGGATGAGTAGTTTTTAGGGCGCATGGGGAGATACGGGGATCGAGATGTGGCGGAGGAGGGTGGAGTGCGGATGTCGAAGAGGCCGACGATGAAGTCTGAAGATGCAGAGTGTGGAGAGAGCAGCGCGCCGAATTGCTGCTCTGGATTGGGGTCATGACGAGTCAGTGAGAGATAGTTGGTGTCCACTTTCAATACATTAGCTAGTGCCTCATATGCGGAAGGCAGAAGGAAACAAACAAGTTTGACATTCCCATCCCAACTAACTTAGTACTCACAAACCCACTCTTATGCACGAGATTCCAACTAAACAGAAAACCTGCCTCTTGTACTCCCCCAATTCGCAATCGGAAACCCCCTTGTAGTGTTGTACCCAATAATTTAGGACTCCCATCTCCACCGGCAGCAGCAACCCGATTCTCACGCGACTCGCTGAACGCAAGGTCGAAGAGCAAGCCCTATGTGTTGTAGCACCGCACGCAGAGGGTCCCTGATGGAATCAGAGAGAGAATGTATAATCGGCCGTTGCCGACGCGGCCGACGTTGGTGCTTGCAGCAGTGGTGAGACGGTTGTTGTAGAAGGTGGAGTACTTTAGGGAGCAGTTGTTGAACCTTCAGTTCTGTAGTTGGATATTGTGGGTGGAGTGCGCAGCGGGGAGAGGGGGCAGAGGATGTGATGGATGAAGAGGAACTTTGTGTTGTTGTGAAAGAAAAGTGATCGCGCAGAAAGAAGGAATGAGGGGTGGCGGGGTTCTCAGACCTCAGTGTCTCACAGGGTAGCGTATTCGGTGGGATAGACCCTGCGCTCGGGTATCCGCTCGGCTGTTTCCGCAAGGCACCATCCCTGTGCGGCTCCCCACAATGTCCGTGCGCAAAAGCTTAAGCCAACCAACAATTTGTGGCGTGCCATAATCCGACGTGCCAGCAACCAACCCAACCAATCGCCAGGATGCCTCGCCACATATTCTCTCAAGTTTCCACTGCAGGGAAGCAAAACCTGCTCAAGAATTGTTCCTCCTCATTCCTTCCCACTTGCCTCGCTCTTAATAACTCCCACAGCACAAGCCTAAATCATACTTCCCCCCCAGGTCTATGCTCATCGCTCTTTCCAACATCACACGATATCTAGCACTGTGTGCTCTTCCCCTGTCGAGGACGCTCCGCATCTGCCTCTCTCCCGTTTATGATAGAGTTCCCGGAATTCTCCCCTCGGCCCGCCGCGGATCCAGTACTCCCCGCATCTCTGGAACCTGATGCTAAGTAATGGGGTTTTCCAGCGCGGGAGTTCATGGGAATGGTGGAGGGTCTTGAGCTTGTTACACTTTACTTTGATGGTAAGGCGGTTTTCGTGAGGCAAGTTGGGAGCTGGATGGCTGGCTGGGAGAAAAAGGTACAGAGGGTTGTTCACGCGAGTCATTCCGAGAAGGGAGATGGAATGGTGCGTTGGTCTTGTTGTTGTAGCGCTCTGTGGGGTAGCTCTAATCAGCGTGTTCTAGATTCGATACGTGAAGTTGGATAAGCCCAAAGAGAAGTTTGTTAAGAGTCTCATGAGTGGGGAGAGCACGGTGCTACTTTGACCGAGGTCCATCGAGAGTTTGATTCAAATCCGGACCTCTGATTGAGGTGCAAGCATATAGAACGAGTTTTTTTTTGTAAACAAGAGATAATATACCACGCCTGTCATTTGCTGTGTTTCCCTAATGCGTCTTACCCCCGCTGATTTCTGTGAGCCGCGGGCTAATCATCAGTTCCTGACTGTGGCTAATCTACCATTTTCGAAGGCTTTTTTTCACTTTTTCATTTTTCCCTTTCCCCTTCACTCTCTGAATTTACCGCTACGGTTGGGAATCTCTATATCAAGGGGCACAGAGAATTCCGTTGAAGCATTTTTATTCTTATTACAAACCTTTTAGTATAATATTATCTGCTGCTTTGGGTCCTGCGAACCTGAAAATGAGCGTTACAGCTTTGCACAATTGCTTTGTTTTTGTAAAACTTCCTTTCTCAACCTTGGACTCCCTTTTATTATCTCCTCTTCCACGATCCGATTGGGTGTAGTTCATCATTCCCAATCACCTAGCAAAACCCTCCCAAAACCCACACCACCTGCCCCAGTTTTGTGATGGTTTTTACAAAAATGTACAAATACGACCCAATGCCCTCGGTCTCTCTCCCTAGTCATATCCCCTTCCTCCAAAATGTTTAAATACCCTTGAACATCCGTCGTCCGGACACGATAAGCCCTATGGGCTGGCGGCCTACCAAGAATGGCAACAACATTGCATCCCTGCCCTATGCATCAACAGGTCGGAAAATCGCCCCCAATAGCCTTCCGTAAAAGAGGTAGAAGCGGACAAGCAGGGAAGGAAATTGATAGAGAATCAAAACGGGGAGTTCATTGAACGAACTTGCCACCGAGCTCTGGGGCTCGTACTTGTTCTGCGGGCGTATGGGAAAAGGATAGGGGTAAAGGTTTGCATGATGGGGACGGATATTTCAATAATGCTCGGAACTCTCCAGGCAGAAAAGGTGCAGGGTGGAGCCCTAATGGAGTGAGGATGGCCTGGCTATAACGGCCTGCTGCCAAACAGACGGCTGGTGTCTCCAACCACGGCAACGAAGCTGATCCCCATCCTCGCCAAAATTCTCTCCCAATGGAGCCGAATAATGCAGAAGGGCATGAGCCACCCGATTCCTCTAGTCGCAGCGGAGAGGATGCTTGTTTACTATCTTACTCCGATGACTGATTTATGGGAGATAAGCGCCAGGAGGGTACATTCTTGCCATGGGCCGCAAGCACAACTGCGAAATATGACAAGTCGGCTAGACGGAGACCTGAGGAGAGAAGATTGGGAATGGTGGATTGGGTTCTTGAAGATACTGTCCCGACAAAGTCTCCGCCAAGAGGGTGGAGAAAGATAGCTATGGATTTACTCCAAGACAATAACTGCAATTCCAGTCAGACCGTAGTGAAGGGCGCCAACTCCAGAAATAGGGGGAGGAGTGATAGCATATCTTCCACAAAATTAAATCTCACATACGCTAAACCGCCGGATGTTTCCCCCACCGAACCAGATGCCGCTAGCCCAGTGTAAATTTATCATACGACTGCTTACCAGCCATCGCCACTAAAGTTAGTCATTCTGCTAAAGCTCATAGTCCCCCAGAGCCTGACAATGTACCACTCTAATCAAACCCTTCTTCAGCGACAGAATCCGGAACCTCCTCCTCCTCTTCGCCCTGTCCACTACTCTGTCTTCCTTCACCCTACAACGGCAGACTGATACTCCATATCCCCGCTACAACATGATGCGTGAAGCTGTGTCTATAAGGGCACACACCCAACCAGTGTTCCCAACCGGCCAGTCCGTCCGGCTTTAGGTACGGCCGGAGTGACCCAGGCTTTTTCAGACACGGCCGGGCCGGACTGTGGGAAAGCGGCTTTTGTCTCGCAATGTCAAGAAAGCAGTAATTGCCGCTTAGAAAATTGAAGGCAATCCCTTCAGAGCCGATAAGATATCTGCGGGCAAAGAGAAGTGTTCATTTATTCTTGCTGACTTCTCAACTAGTCGATAGGACCATAGATTGACACCCGGAGGTGGTCATGGGGCAGATACAAATATACATCATCAGTGTTGGACCTGTGTTCTGGCCTGAGAACAAGATGTGGTCTTCGGGGTGGTGTATTCTGTTGAGCGCTTCCGGCCTGGGGCCTATCTGGGTGGAAGAGATTGTATCAAAAGTAGGAACGGGGGTGTATCGGCGAAGCCCAGGATGTTGTCGTCTGTTTAGGCCATGTAGGAGATTTACGAATCCTGGAGGTTATCAGCGACACCGAGCTCCCTCCCTCCTCCCGAGTGAAAAACGAAGTCTCGTTATCAAAGTTCATCCAGGAAACCCTACTGCCCTTACTGTCACCGACATCAAGGGTAAAGATCCAACCAACGACTAGTCTGCCGTCGAGCAACAAATCAACTCAATCCAAGTCGACCTCAGGATATATGAAACCCCTTTGCTAACCGTCACACTCAAGTACCAGCACAACAGCCACCTCCCCCGGTACCACCCCTCTACTTCCAGAACCGCAGGAGTGCAGCGCTAAAACGAACATTCTCACTTGCACTCCTTCCCTTCTCTACAAACCAAACATTTTGGCTCCCGGGGATATTAATAGAAGCCGGTAGCCACCCATGGAGAATACGCGTACCGAATCCGTAGCTAGAAGGTAGCGGGCATGTACTACAGCTCAGACCGTACGGTTTCTGAAATCAAGGCTATTCATGCCAGTGTGCATAGGGCAGAGGGGAAGGTCGATTTACACTATGTTTCCCGCGAATTGGTGTATAGGGCCATAATGATGAAGGGTATTTCGCAAACTACTGCGGTATCTGTTAGTGATGGGTTGATAGTGCGCAGAGAGAATTGAGATTTGCAAGTGACCCTACCGACGAACCTCTCGCATCCTGGCGTGACGAGGGATTGCGCTGTTCGTTCTTGCCACCCTTTAATGAAGCGTCCCGCGCCAGGCTTAGTTTGGGAAAATTAAATAGAGACGGGTGAGGCGGAAAATGGCATGGACGAGGGGGGAAGATTTGGGGGGATATGAAGGTTAGGAAGCATGATTCTGGGGGCGGGGGGAGCATTCGGTGGGTGAAGGTCTCTACCGATGTGAACAGAAATGGTGGGGTTGGGGTTAGAGGGACTGGTAACAGTGCTGGAAGCAAGAGTCTGGTAAGGCTTAGGAATATTACAGCGACTGACTCTGGGCTTTGGAGGGTTTAGCTTTTTTTTTTTTTCCAACTTCCGGTTGAGTCTGGTGAGGGGGCCGGGGTATCGGGCCAGACACTGGATATAATTGTCCCTGGGTACTCCTCCGATCCCACATCCCTGGAACTGCAGCATTGCCACTCTTATTACTCCCAACCCGTACCGTCATGTCGTAACTTGCATTGATGCATACTTCCCCCCAAGGTGGGCTCCAGGTGATGTTTCTCACTGGGTATTCGTGGCCGAGTAGTTTGCCGAGAGAGAATTTGTTGGAAAAGCGTAGGTCGGTGGTTCGGATTACCTTGTCCACTCCGGCAACGGCAAAGATGTCTGGGTGTTGTTTGTTCCGGTCCTGGATGAGCAGTTTGCAGGGCCCATAGAGAGATATGGGTAACGACACTTGGCGGAGAAGGGTGGAGTGCGGATGTCGAAGAGGAGGGCGACCGAGTGTGAGGATGCGGTAGAGATCAGAGTTGCAGAGTGCAGGGAGAATAGCGCGCTGTAAGTGCAGCCGTGGTTGGGATCGTGAGGAGTGAGTGGGAGATAGTTGGTGCCTACTTTCAAAACATTAGCTATTTCCTCATATGCGGAAGGCAGAAGGAACCAAACAAGTTTGACATTCCCATCCCAACTGGTACCCACAAACCCACTCTTATCCACGAGATTCCAACTAAGACAGAAAACTTCCCTCTTATGCTCCCCCAATTCGCAATCAGAAACCCCCCTGTAGTGTTGTTTTGAATAATTTAATACTCCTATCTCCACCGGCAGCGGCAACCTGATTCGCATGCGACTCGCTGAACGCAAATTCGAAGAGCGAGTCCTCCGTGTCGTACTACCGCTCACAGAGTTCCCCGATGGGCTCACGGAGGGGATATATAATCGGCCGTTGCCGACGAGGCCGAAGTTAGCACACTAAACGGCTGTGGGGCAGTTTTTTTAGAAGGTAGAGTACTTTGGGGAGTAGTCGTTGAAGCCTTTAGTTTGGTAGCAGAATATTGTAGGTAGAGCGCTCAGCGGGGAGAGGGGGGCGAGGATCTAATGGATGCAGGGGACCTTTGTACGGTTGTGGAAGAAGAGTAATCGGGCAGAGAAGGAAAGAGGGGCGGTGGGCTTCTTCGACCTCAGTGTTTCGTAGGGTAGCGTATGTGGTGGGATTGGCCGTACGCTCGGGATTTCGTTTAGTCTAAAAATGGATTTCTAATAAATCCTTTTGTCCGTATTGAGGGCTTCGCGCTCGAGCGGAACGGGGCGCTAATATCACGGATTGGAGAAAATACCGATTAACTCCTGGGGGTCGTCAGTTCTGTTGGTTACTGATTGAAGGTCGAAGACTAAACATGATCTGGGAAGCTGCGAAATCCCGGAACGGACAACGGGGTGAGGGGGGAAGTTGGCGTCAAGATAAAGTTGTCAGACTAAATCCAATGTTCGCCAAAACAAGAAAAGTGAGACGACGGGTTGATCGGTTTCGTCTCACGTGACTGTGTGGCTCAACAAGTGCGACCTGCAACCGGCCTGGCAGATTAAGGTTTGGGTTGATACACGTGACTTCCGGTCTTTCAACGCAAACCTTAATAGGCAGAAAGTGTTTTCTGCGTAAGGTTAGGGTTAACACATGTTGTAATCACTTGGCGAAAAAGAAGTGGAGAAAGCAGAGGTTTGTGTCCCGAGCATCCTGTGCGTTCTCAGTGTTAGATACTCACAATATGGACCAATATTTTTGCTGAAGCATTTGTGAATAACAGGTTACCGAAAGAGAATTTCACTAAGCTCGATTTAATAATTTCATTTTCTCAAAATACATGTTGTATAGTATATAGAATTATTTAGCATTTCGGGTGATAATATTACCCAGCTAGGGCGGTGAATGGCAAAAGTGTATAGACGGAAGCTTCCGTCTGGTGGGTGAATACTTATCTAAGCAGGCTAAATGAGTGTGTTGCGTGAATTTGGAGAAGGAAAAGAATAAGGGTACAGAAGAGAGATAGGTGCAATTACAGTTGACACACTTGGAATTTTCCAATTAGGTAAATAAAATTGATTATTATTGGAATAAAATCTTAAGATAGGGTAACTAATGGGTTTGTATTTTTTAAATACATTCAAAATATTCTCCTCAGCAGAAAGTATTCTTCTAATGAATTTGTTGATATTGTCTAAACTCTCTGGTATGAGGCCGGTAGTAATATGATAGCTATTTGTCAACAACAGGTGAACCAAAGAAAATATCAGGAAGCTTTATTTTAGAATTGTATTAAGTTATTATACTTGTTGTATACAGACACTAGACAAAAGTCTTGGTGATGGTAAGTCAATAATAACTCAGCAATATTATAAAAACAAAGCAAGGAGGCGAGAGAACGTAACACCAACCAAAAGATTCCTGCCCGGAATCTGGTTCCGTGTCACAGGCCAATAACCGCTGAAGGGAGATGACCCATGCCCCCCATGTCTCTATCCGAACCGTCCACCAAGTCCTTCGCGAGGTCAACATCAAAAACTGCCTCGCCCTAACCCGCCACTCGATTAACTGCTGCCCATGCTAAGAACAGATTAGACTGGGCACTTGCTAGGAGCAATTGGACTGCTGCAGATTTGGAGGGTATCTTGTATAGGAGTGAGTGAACCGTTAGAAAGTCAGCCGACCCCGCTCAGAAATGGGGTATTCGCACCCCACAAGAGAAGGGGCTTGCGGACTGCATAAAGCCAAAAGCAAAAGCCAAGGAGATAGGCTTCATGGTGTAGGGAGGCTGCTGCGATGGTCACCGTGGGCCCTGAGTGCCTATCCTGGAGAGGAAGGTTGATCGTTGGGTTTACATCACCTTATTGGATAGGAAACTCCTCCCGGTCATGCAGCAGATTGCCGATGAAGTAGGGGACCCGCTATGTGAACAGGACAATGCGCAAGGCTACACAGCGAAGGACACGCCAGAGTGGGTTGCCACCAATGGCCTCAACTGTTACAATCCGCTCTTCCCCAGGTTATACATGCAGCAGGTAACCAATAGTTCGCTAACTATAACTTGCTTTAGCCTGATACCTAGTGGGATTGCTAAGTCCTCGGACGCCTATCTACATGAGGCGATCGCTAGGCTCATATAAGACCGTCGTGCTTTGAGTGCCGAAAGTTTGATAGATAAAAGATTATGTATTGAACGTATAGTATATGAAAGAACTTTGATTGTTACGTGAAGGACCGAAATCCCAAACCCTTTTTTTCCTTTTTTGGTTTCTCTATCATGCGTTCATTGATTTTAGGTACAAGAAGCTTTGTGCCGGTCTAGCTATGGAAAGAACAAAACCTATAAATCAAAACAAAATACGAAATGAAACCAGCTTCTTAATCCTCCATGGTGACTGAAAGTATATCCCGGCTAAAATCATTTGCAGGCTATTTCTATAAGAAATTTAAATAAAGGGAAAAATAATAAGAAATTATCCCTTCACACCTATCACAGGGGGATACATTGGGGGTTGAGTGGAACAAACGAACCAAACCATGAAGAACATTAATCCTCCACGGAATACAAAGTTGGTCCCAGGGCGGGAGGCGGGAGGACAGGAATGGTGAAGTACTCAGGTGTTATGTCCAGGATGAAGCCAGTTTTGGTTTCAAGGATGTATTGGCGTAGGGGTTGTGTAAGGTGGGGGTCCGTCCACATCATGGTGCCTTGCTTGAGCGAGGACTCTCCTTTCAGCAGAGGGTCTTGGGTTCTTGAGCGGTCAGGGCATATCAGGATGGAATGGGCAACAGATTCTGGTTCGGTTAGGCAGCACGGGCAGGAGGTATCGGGGTTTACGTTGCACCCGGAGGTGTGGGCAGCCAGGTAACCTTTGGCTGTTTGCAACTGATGGATCCTCCCTGCCACCGACTTCCCAAAGGACATGAAGGGGTGTGGGGAAAGACAGGGGGGGTATTCGTAGTAGTGGGGGTGTTCGTCGTAGGGGGGGGTGTGGGCATCGGGGGCCCAGTCTGGGAG
>Ga0307507_10001622_pt1 | contig 49790 bp, 13 predicted proteins | sample 7_EM_MG_FD_207223 | JGI IMG/M metagenome (GOLD analysis project Ga0307507, IMG submission 207223) | Populus trichocarpa ectomycorrhiza microbial communities from riparian zone in the Pacific Northwest, United States - 7_EM | ecosystem: Host-associated > Plants > Roots > Unclassified | place...
CGAAGCTCTGCACGAAGCTCTGCACGAAGCTCTGCACGAAGCTCTGCACGAAGCTCTGCACGAAGCTCTGCACGAAGCTCTGCACGAAGCTCTGCACGAGGCTCTGCGCGAAGCTCTGCATACGGAAACTCTACACGAAGCTCTACACGAAGCTCTATACGAAGCTCTACGTATAGAGGCTCTGCACAAGGCTCTGCGCGAAGCTCTACGTACGGAGGCTCTATATAAAGCTCTGCATCGGGTCCCCGCTATATTCCCGATAGCGTCTACACGTATCTCTACCTATGTAGCCGCCTTATTTTTTTACCCTTCTTTCCTTCCTTACATCCTCCCTACCTAGGGAGGCACTAGAACGGCAGCCAGCAGAGGATCGTTACTAGAACTAGATGACTATCGCTAGAACCAGACGACCGTCGCCAGAACCAGACAACCATTACCAGAACCAGACAACCGTCGCCAGAGCCAGACAACTATCGCCAGAGCCAGACAACTGTCGCTAGAACCAGACGACCGTCGCCAGAACCAGACGACCGTCTCCAGATGTCAGAAATTAGCGATGAGGTGCTGACTAAGCTCTGGACACATTGCGAGGTCAAGCTGCATGCAATCTACATAGACATCAACCGCATCTACTGCATCACGAATCAATCAATATTCATCGTCTGCGTCATCTCTATCATCAAATAGACCCTCAAGACACCTCCGCTGTGACCTTATAACCTTGTAATTCCAACAGGTTATGAGCCCGGGTAGCGACACCTCTCCTGACTCAAAAATCGACCCCAAAAATAACCTCCTCTACCTCAACCTTAATGACACCTACATACGATCACAAGGCCAGTAAAATCGTCATTTTTAATGGAGACAACTTTGCAGACTGGGAGCGCACCTGCGAGGCAGCCCTGATTATGTTAGAGGGCTGGGATTTTGTTACTGGTGCAGAGGACCCAAATTAAGTTAATTTAGTTGATGGAAGAAGAAGAAGAGGGAAAGCAAACAAGATCATCTATAATTTAATAGGAGATGACCGTCAGGAAGAGATGCGTGCGATAATAAAGGCGTACGATATTTAAGGAATGTGGGAAGGAATAAAGAAGTTTAATAAGGCTAATAACAAGGTCTATATCTCTAGACTCCGCAGAGAGTTCTATAGCACTATATTTAACCCTATAAAGATGCAAATTGTTAAGTTCCTCTAAATACTTAATTAATTTAAGATTAATCTAGCCTTGACGCCTTAAGCACTTACTAATAACAATATTAAAGAGCAGCTTCTCTTAGCCCTTCTAAGTGATATTATATGGCAGAATGCGAAGACCTGGTGTCTATAAGACAAACGAGACCTTAAGAGCTGTATTACCCTTCTTTAGGAGTAAGAGACTGCTCTCCCTATATAAGTATAAAATATAGCACTTATATATAAGAGGAAAGATAAACCTAGGGGGAGAAGGGGAAACTAAGGTTAAGGTTAAATAAGGGGCAGAGGCTATGCTGGTAGATTTAATTATTCCTTATTACGTTATTGCTATAGCTTATTATCTTAAGTAAGTAAAGAGCTAAGATAACTAGAAAGAGACAAGTGCAGAGTATACTATTAGAAAGGTCACTACTAGAAAGACTATCCCCTACTTAAGTAATTCCGATTTAATAATGCTAGGAAGATAGATTAAGGTGCTCCTAAGGTAGAGAAAGTAGGGAATATAGCAATAGCTAAGGAAGAATTTAATAGTAATTTAATCTACCTTAACCCTGACCCTAAATGTACTATACTTATAACAACGTCTCTAGCTTAGGCTCTTAACTTAGGAGTAATTAAGTATTTTACTAGTAACTAATTAGACCTAATATACTTAAAGAGATGGAATACGCTATAATAGGTCCGTACTGCAAATGGGACCGTTGTCCCTGCTATAGGCTACGGTTAAGTTTAAATTGGTACCCTAAAGCTAAAAGACGTCTAGCTTATACCTTTGTTTAAGTTAATTAAGCTAATCTTAGTAAGAACTCTCACTTAGGAAGGCTACTTAATTATATTTAACCTAGATGATTAAGCTACTGGCAAGCATAAATTAGGTATGACGTTTAAGGCCACTATAAGGAATAACCTTTATGTGCTATAAGAGCATTAGGAAGCATTTAATGCGACAGTAGAAGCATACGATTTATAACTAAACGTTAGTGAAATAGATGCTAAGCTATAGCACCGCTGAACTGGATATACGAATTATAGTAACCTATTTAAGCTATAGTACTCCTTACTAGGTATAAAGCTTAAGAAGAGAGCAGTACTAGTTAGTAAGAGTATGTGCAAAGCTTGTCTAGCTGGGAAGATATAAGAAATATTAAGCAAGAAGATAATTAAGCGCGAGAAGATACCTGGTTGAGGGCTATACCTAGATACTACGGGATAAATCGGTATATTAATTAGAGGTTATAACTACTACCTCCTAGCCCTAGACGACGCTATACGCTATACTTAGGTTATTCCTTTTAAAACCCTCTAAACTGAAGAGGTACTACTGTATATTAAAGAGATTATTATAAGGGCAGAAAGGTTTACTGGTAATAAAGCTGCATGGATTTGAGCGGATAATGGAAAGGGGGAGTTCAGCCATAGATTTTAAGACGAACTAATACCCTAGGGTATTAACTTTAAACCTTGTCCGCTATATAAGCACTTGTATAATGGCGCAATTAAGCGCGTAATCTATATAGTTAACTATAAGACAAGGTCACTTCTATTTTAAGGAAATATACTAGTTGAACTCTGGTGCTACGCAGTCAAGCATGCTATCTGGATTAAGAATTAAGTACCTACCTTAGTACTTCTATTTGATAACAAGTATAGTGGTACTATTATACCCTACGAGGCATATACCTAATAAGTTCCTAACTTAAAGAATCTAGTTGTTTTTAGGTGTTATGCTAATCTAATTAATACGCTTAAGAAACACCCTAGGAAGTATAATTTAAGAATAAAACTTGACTATGTTTTTATGGGGTTAAAAGGGAGTAGTTAATTTAAGATGATAAACCTACATACCCAAGCAATTAAGCTATTTGGAGATGCTAAAGTGAATAAGTATAGGTTCCCTTATAGAGCACCTTGGGTATAAGCTATGAGACATAGTAACCAAGTAGGCTGTTTAGATTAAGTGGGAAGCCTAGGTTAAGATTAAGTGGGACGCTTAAATTACGCTATAAGCTAAGCCGCGAACTGACCTATACCTCCCCCTACTACCTTAAACGCGCTAACAGAGACTCTAGTTATAAGAACTATAAGTAGGCCAGATAGTAACTAAGTAGGCCGCTCTAAATAAGTGGGAAGCCTAGGTTAAGACTAAGTGGGCCACTCTAATTAAGTGGGAAGCCTAGGTTAAGATTAAGTAGGACACTTAAATTAAGGTAATGCTAAGGGTGGGACGCCCATATAAAGTATATCAATATGCATTCCTTATACGCAGAGAATAAGGTCTGGAAGGTTACCAAATATAAGGGTTTTTAATAATATGGTGGTTTAGTTAGTAATAGCTATAAAAGCTGTTTACCTAGAAGCTAAGAATACTACCTTTATAGGAGCACCTACAGCACCTTTTAACGCTATTAAGTTAGATTAGGCCTTAAGGGAGGACGCTCCTAGCTGGATAAAAGCTATCTTTAAAGAATTCCTCTTACTTAAGAGGATGCACACCTATACCATTATAAGGGGGAGAGTACTAGAAGGAAGGTTATTACTCCTAAGTAAGCTAGTTCTAAAGCACAAGTATAATGCTAAGGGAGAAGTAATTCGTAAGAAGGTAAGACTGTATATTTAGGGAGATAAGTAGACCCCTAACATCAATTATTTTAAGACATTTACGTCTGTTGTATAATACAACACCTTTAGGTTCCTAATGGTAAAGGTGGCAGCTAAGGACCTTAAGCTTGACTATATTGATGTTAAAACTGCATTCTTAAACCCGCCATTATAAGAATAGATTTATATGCAGATTCCTAACCTATTAAGAGACTTTAAACCTGAGCTTAAGGGCGTAAAAGATGTCTACTTAAAGCTGAATAAGTCACTTTATGGCCTAAAGTAGGCACTAAGAGAATGGTTTTAGATGGTTAAGAAGTTCTTTAAGAGCATAGGTTTAAAAGCAGCTAATGCTAACCCTAATCTCTTTATAGGAAATGAAGTATATATCTTGCTATTTGTTAATAATATACTAATTATAGGAAAGCGCCGATACCTTAATATTACAAAGACAAGAATTTTAAGAGAATGGAGATGCAAAGACCTAGGTCCTATAGAAGTATTTATAGGCTTCCAAATTAAGTGAGATTATATAAACCGAACCCTTAAGCTATATCAGACGATGTACACTAAGAAGCTACTTAAACAGCTAAAAATGGACAACTGCAATCTGGCCAAGCTACTAATACCAGCAGGTACTGTCCTAAAGCCCGATATCAAAAGCCTCCTTAAGTACAACAATGCAACAGTGTACCAGTAGATTATTGGCTCTATAATCTACCTCTTAAACTACACACGTCCTAATACCAGCTACGCTGTTAGTTAGTTAGCTAGGTTTATGGCAGCACTAGAAGAATTATATTACCGCTTAAGCAAGTAGCTACTATAATATCTAAACAGCACTCTTAAAGCAGGAATTACCTACTTAAGTTAAGCAGTTTACCTTCCTCTATGCAAGCTTACGTTACCTACTGGTTACAATATCTTTACTAATGCTATGTGGGGAACAGAACACGATTAGATATCATTCTAAGGCATAGCAGTTATACACTATAGGGGAGCAGTAATCTAGATGGCTTAAAGGCAGAAGTTAACGGCATTAAGCTTAATAGAAGTAGAGATTATAGCGGCATCAGAAGGAGCAAGGTTAGTAGTATAGCTTGAGAAGCTGACGAGAGATCTGGAAGAGAGAGACAACGACAACCCTTTTATCCCTATGCTCTACTGTAATAATAAGGGTACAGTTGACCTTTTATATAATATAAAACACCACTAGAAAGCTAAGTATATCGAGACTCAATACCTCTTCGTACGAAACGACATGGTTTAGCGAGGTTAACTTAAAGTGGTACATATACCAGGCAAAGATCAGCCGGGAGATATGCTTATGAAACAGCTACCAATCGACCAATTTACGAAGTACTGTGCAACGCTAGGAATTGGTAACTAATGGAGACGGTAACGGACGGAGACGGGGCAAGTTACGGAGGTTTTTCGCCTACTATAGGTTTTCCCTCTGTACGTAGGCCAAATGGCACTTGCAAGGTATTTGGGAATAGCTTCATAATTGCCTATTTGGGACAGACGAGGAGAGCGTCGTCAGCATGGGGGAGTGTCAGAAATTAGCGATGAGGTGCTGACTAAGCTCTGGACACATTGCGAGGTCAAGCTCTGCATGCAATCTACATAGACATCAACCGCATCTACTGCATCACGAATCAATCAATATTCATCGTCTGCGTCATCTCTATCATCAAATAGACCCTCAAGACACCTCCGCTGTGACCTTATAACCTTGTAATTCCAACACCAGAGTTAGACGACTGTCGCCAAAACCAGACGACCGTCGCCAGAGCTAGATAACCGTCGCCAGAACTAGACGACTGTCTCCAGAGTTAGACAACTGTCGCTAAAACCAGACGACCGTCGCCAGAGCCAGACGACCGTCGCCAGAACCAGACGACCGTCGCTAGAACCAGACAACCGTCGCCAGAACCAGACGACCGTTACTAGAACCAGATGACCGTCGCCAGAACTAGACAACTGTCGCCAGAGCTAGACAACCGTTGCTAAAACTAGACAACCATCGCCAGAGCTAGACAACAACAACTAGCCAGCGAGCACTATAAACAATTCAATCAATTAATCGAATCAAGGTAGCACAGATAGGTAGGCATAAATAGGAAGATGCTAACGGGTAGGCAAATACAGACAGGTAAGCAGATGTAGATAGGTAAGCAGATACAGACAGATAGGCAAATATTAACGGGTAGGCAGATATAGACAGGTAGGCAGATGCTAACGGGTAGGTAGATATAGATAGATAGGCAGATATAAACAGGTAGGCGATACAGATAGGTAGGCGATATAGGCAGGTAGGTAAGTTAATAGGTAAATAGGTAGAAGAGAACCATTGCTATATTATATTAAATTATCTAAAATAATAATATTTATTTTACTAGCCTTATAAATAGCTTTAAAGTAGCTTTTATTTATTTAAAATATGTTATTAGTATAAAAGAGGTAAATATAATTATAGTTGCTAAATGCGCAGATTACTGGCAGGTTGCGCGCAGGTTGCGCGTAGGCTGCGCGCAGGCTGCGTGTTAAAAAAACACGATATAGGCTAGTTGGTCGAGTTGCTAAATAACCTTAACTGCGCGACAATTGCGTTAACCACCAACCATTGAGGCCATTGAAAGGGTACTATATTTTGCCGATATAGTTAGTAGTTGTTATACCGCTGACTTGTATCTCTATAAGGTAAGATTTAAACTATTCTAGTGCTCTTCCTGTTAAGAATAATCCTGCGTACACTACCTAATTTGTAGGTGTTGCCAGTCTTACTCCCTCCTGCATAACCTTAAAGTGTATTTATATAAGGAACCCCTTAAGTTTTAACCTTTCTCCTAAGAATCGTTTAATTAACAGTAGCTTAACCTTTACTGCTCTAATTCTATTAATGCGTTCCTTAAGTATCCTATTATTATCTAATAAGTAATTAACTATTTCTTATAACTAACCTCTCGTAACCACTTATAAGTCTATATCTGCTATACTAGTGTCTCCTAATCCTAAGGTAGTTGTTGCCGTTAATGGCATTGCGACTGGTGCTTTGGGTGGCATATTATTTAACTTCTCTTATGTTTTAATACTGTAACCTTGGTAGTAAATGTGTAACGGAATCTTGTAGTAAGAACTACGGTGGGTCCTGTTAATGGGCTAGGTATATAGGTATAAATAACAAGTCAACAACGTAATAACAACTAGTAGAGTGGTTGCCCAACAGATTAACTCCAATTATATTCTAAGATTCACTACAAGGAGAGAACTATCTATAGTAGGGACTGAGGTCCTTTAAATACACAACCATACACCTAAGAAATCCTCTCTTGTACGTAAGGTACGTGTTATACGTGTTATACATGGACGTACACTACGTACACTACGTACACCGCGTATAACATTATGTGACTCGCTTACTATTCCTCGTCACATGGTTCCACCGGCTCTATTCTAGACCGTGCCTATATTAACCAACTAGCTTCCTCCGACTCCTCTCTAAGTAGTCGTAACATTGTACTTAAGCTGTCCGTAACAAAGATCGCGTAAGTAGTAATAGTAAATTATTGCATATAAAATGTGGTTATAGTATAGGCTTTATAAAGTTAGGTTTAGGGAATAGAACCTAAAAAGGGCAATGCTTTTTTAAGTAAACTCCTAGGGAAACTACCTAAAAGCTAAATGGCTTAGGGGACCCCCTAGACGCTAGTGCTACGCATATAAGTCAAAGGACCGTAGGTGGCCACTATAAGAAATACTAAACGTAGGCTAATAAAGAGAAGTTAGCCTGGCCTTTGGAAAACCCAAAGCCCTAGTAGTGCATCTCTTTTAATTACAACTAGGGCCTAATATAGAGGGAGAAAAGAAACGCATTGTGGTATATATTATAATAGATACGCCCTAGGGTAAAGTCCGCCTATATGCTTTATATAATAATAGGTGCTAAATTAACCTTATTAATTAAGATATTGTCTATAGGTTTAACCTGCCTATACACTACGCGCTACATTTATATAAACCTATTATATATTTCCTTAATAGTAACCAGATAATAATCTGGGATGCTTATAATCTAATAGTCACTACTAGCAACTCTTAGGGTACCCCTTATACCATTAGCCCACAAACCTTTTAGGGTGGCTTATTTAATAGTTATAATATAGTCCTTTGATAGGATTGGCTTGCGGAAGCAGATCTATTAATTAGCTTTTATTCTAGACAGTTTATCTAGGGTACTTTAGACCCTAAACACCTCTAGATAGTCACCCTTAATGCGCTCCTAGTAGATATTAAGACTGGTAAAATAGTCTATTTGCTATAGCTAGAAGACTCCTTCTTTACGCTAGTTATAAACACAATAGAGGACCTATTATTACTGGCAGTAAGTACCTATATAGACCCTCTAGATATAAAGACACTAGTTATAAATATAATAAAGGACCTATTATTACTAGTAGCGAGTACCTATAGGGACCCTTTAGTGCTAGCGTAGATTACCCTAACTTAGGGGGGAGGTGATTAAAACCCTAAAACTATTAAGTATACTATAGTAGAGCTATATGCACTCTTAGTGCAAGCACATCTATAAAATGCATGTTAGCTACACCCTTCTCTTTACTAGCTCCTAGAAGCATACTACTATATAATAGTCGCTTTAACCTCTATAGCCCCTGGCCTACTAGATATATATAAGAAGGAAATTAATGTCTTCTTTAATAAGTTAGTAAGCATACTACCGCAGAACTCTAAGTATAACTATATAATTAACTTAGAAGAAGGCAAGACGCCACTATAAATGCCCCTCTATAACCTCTTATAGAAAGAGTTATAGATCTTATAAGAGTACCTAGACAGTGCTCTTAAGAAGGGCTGGATTAGGCCCAGCAAGTTACTTACTAAAGCGCCTATCCTCTTTGTGCCGAAAGCAGACGGTACAATACGGCTATGTATTAACTATAGATGCCTAAATAAGATTATGATCAAGAACTAGTACCCCCTACTACTAGTTAGTGAACTCTTTAATAGGCTTAGCTATGTAAAGATATTTATAAAGCTGGATCTTTATAATACGTACTATAGGATTCGCATTAAAAAGGGAGACGAATGGAAGACCGCATTTAAGACACGCTATAGTCACTTTAAGTACCTAGTAATGCCCTTTAGTCTTACTAACACCCCTATAACTTTCTAGAGCTATATTTATAAAGCTCTAGGAACCCTAGTGGATACTATCTATATAGTTTACCTAGATAATATTCTTATCTACTTAAATAATAAGGATAAGCACGTTAAGTATGTTAAGTAGGTACTGCGACAGCTCCGCGCTTAGGGCCTATATGCCAAACTGTTAAAATGCATCTTTTATACTAAGAACGTTGAGTTCCTAGGCTTTATTATCACCCCTAGGGGTATTATAATAAACCTAGCCTATATAAAAGCTCTTAAGGAATAGCCTAAGCCTAAGTCCTATAGGGTCATCTAGGTCTTCCTTAGCTTTGCCAACTTCTATAGGCAATTTATCTAGAACTACTTAGATACTATATACCCCCTACACATATATCTTGCATAGGCGCATTATAACCCAATATTAGATAGGGAAAAGAAGCAGAAGCGTAAGTTAAAAGGGCCTACTAAATGGTATTAACCTTAGTTCTGGCCTAATAACGCTTAGTAAGCATTCTATAAGCTATGCACTGCATTTATATAGGCTCCTCTACTTTACTACTTTAACCCTAATCTACTCCTAATAGTAATTACTAACGCTTCTAATTATGCCTATAGCAGTATACTTCTATAGCCTTTAGGGTAAAAAGATTAACTCCACTAGTACCTAATTACTTATTATAGTTAGAAGCTTACTAGCCTAGAAGTATAATATAATATATATAATAAAGAACTGCTTGCTATAATGCAATGCTTTAAGACGTGGCGCTATTACCTTAAATACGCCGCATATATAACACGCGTGCTCTATAATTATAACAATCTTAGGTACTTTATAACCACTAAAAGCTTATCTGCTCGCTAGGCCTAGTATACTAAAGAACTAGCTAAGTTTAATTTTAAGATTAAATATAAGCCAGGCAAAGCAAATCCCGCTAATATATTATCCTAGCACCCAGATTATGCTAAAGGCTTTAAAGATGGCAGTAAGAGGACAGTCCTTAATGCTATGCTACCTATATTATAGCAAAAGTTGTGGATTATAGGCCTTATGGCAGCCCTAATGCTACTATACTACACTAGTAAGTAGTATGTGTGCAGTATATAAGCGACCCTTATAAACTTAGCACTGGCGGATCAGAGTGTCCTACTATTCTCTTTAAGACCACTTTAACTAGCCTAATAGCGCTTAACCCTAGGGAAGACCCCTTAGCCTAGGCTATAGTCCCCTATAACAACCTAGCGAGTTACCTACGCATTATATATTACTTTGCTGGCACTAACTTTGCGCAGAGTCTTATGCTATAGCAAGAGGTAGTAGTAGCTGCCTTAGCCAAAACAGCATTTACGGAATACCCCCCTAAGTTACTAGTTAATTTTATTTATAGAGTATAAAAAAGGGACGCCTTTACACGCTCTATATATAATCAGTTAACTTAGGGGCAAGTCCCTACTAGTAATAAAGACTATACCCTTAATAATTAAGGACTCCTAAGGCAAAACAATAAGATCTAGGTGCTAAATTGTATACTATTATAATAGGAGATCCTTAAGCGGAATCATAATAATCCTATAGGCGGCTATTATAGTTTTAACTATACCTTTAAGGTAATTGCATAGAAATATACTTAGAATAGCCTTACCTAGGACCTCCGCAAATACCTAGATAACTATAATACCTACTAACGCTTTAAATCGCGCTGCTATAAACCCTATAGTAAGCTATAGCCTCTTTAGGTTCCCACTTAAGCCTAGCGGCATTATTTACTTAACTTTATTATGGATCTCTTAGAGTCTAAGACTCCTAATAGCGTAGAGTATAACTCTATCCTTGTCCTTGTAGACCATTTTATAAAGCTAGTACGCTACTATCTAGTGCGTAAGATAATTAATGCTACGCAACTTATAGAACTCTTATTTAGAGTCTTTACGTAAATAGGGCCTCTAGATAATATTGTCTCTAATAGGGGTAGTATATTTATAAGCAAGTACTAAAGCACCATATACTACTATCTCCGCGTTTAACGTAAACTTAGCACTATATTCTACCTATAGATAGATAGTTAAACAGAACGTCAGAACTAGGAGCTTAAGGTATACCTATATATATTTACAAACTGAGAATAGTCTAATTAGGCCTCCCTACTTAAAGAAGCAGCCTTTGCCTATAACTCTAAGGTCTATACCACAATAAAGCGTTCCCCTATTAAGCTTACCTATAGCCAGCTACTAAATATCTTAGATAGAGTCCTAGACAGCATCTAAGACACCTAGTAAGGTAGGGGGGGGTTTAAGTTAACAAATATCCAACTCCTAGAGACGCATTTATAACGCCTGCGCCTTATATATAAGGCGGCAGCGGCGTTAATAATATATACCTAAAAGCTTTAGGTAAAATACTATAATTGTTACCATCTAGCTAAGCACTTCGCCATTAGTAAACGAGTCCTACTTTTCTCTAAAAACATCCACATAAAATATCCCTATAAGAAGCTTAACTGCAAGTTTATAGGACCATTTTAGATCCTAGAGCGCGTAGGGCAGCAAGTATATAGGCTAAAGCTTCTACCTGCTATAGTATAGCTCCATCTAGTCTTCTATATCTCCCTACTAGAGCCTTATAGATTACGCCTTGGGTTTTAACCCCTAGCAGTAGAAGAGCTTAAGGAAGGCAGCTAGGAAGTAAAAGCAATTATTACCTACTAGGATTATGCTAGATAACCGCAGTATCTTATTAAAAGGCTAGGATGGCTAAATAAGTATAATAAATGGAAATACAAGACTGTCGGGACAATATCACGTGTGGTTACGTGGTCACGTGTCGCCGCGGCATTAGCGTGGCGAGGAGCCTTAAGCTCCTCGCCCTTCCTTATCAGAACAATCAAGAATCAACCATCGTATCAACCAGCAAAGACTGTTTGACTACGACTCCGACCTATTCAAATAGGTATCCCTGGTGATACCAACACTGATCAGTGGTTAACTTCACTGTTATACCACAGAATAGCAAGGTCATTAACAGAAGAGACAGTCTCATGCAGGGGTGCTATATGCGCTTATATGGAATGGATTCTGGCGATACTGTGCTAACTTAGACTTGCGGAAAACTAGTAATAGAAGTGTCACTAAGTACTAAGAGATACCAAGTTGCGTCTATTACGCAGAATAACCACGTTTACGAAGACTTGGTTGAGTACTTTAGGTCAAAAGTGTCACTAAACCTATAGCCCCAAGTTAACGTCTAAAACGCATTAACTATATTTTAAATTGCCTACCTTTTAACAGCAAACCTATAAGATTCTATAAAACTAAAACCCTACCTACCTTTGATGTACAACACCCCGTCAATTCTACTTCTATAAATTGGCAGTTCCGCTTTGACAACTACCTTAATACCCTCCGTATACCTTTGTAGATCTTAAGATTATAATTAATACCTAACTACACGTTAAACAACCTTTATTTTCCTCATTCTTCCCTAGCTATTATGGCGTTAATCTATCCAAAGAAGTATGAGAATAACATTAACCCAGAGATATAGAGTAGAGACATTAACCCTATAAACGCCAAGCAATAGGACCTAAACGGATTCTTATTATACCGCATAGCACACTATAAAGACAGCGAATACAACGACACCATGCTATAGTACTGCATAAAGGAGGACTTTATTGGATGGATAAAGGAAATATAGGCTCTCGCGAAGAAGGTTATCGTATAAGACTTCCGTAATTTCCTTTAGGAGAATAGAGTATTTGTCCCTATAGATAGGGGTGTTATTAGAGATAATATTTAGGAGCATGTTATTAATATAAAAGAAGAACACAAATGGACTCCATAAGAGATTAAGCACTAGAAGAAGCTTAACTTACGCTAGAATTCAAGTAGTACACTACTAGAGACGCTTTAACCTCCGCAAGAAGCTCCGTAGCAGCCTCTACAACAACCTCTATTTTCAGTTCCCCAGTATCCACCAATTCAACCCATGCCTCAAGCTCCGTCCCACCAGAGATTCTCAACCTCGTTCAACTCAAGCGCCGAGACGTTTCCTCTAACCCCTACCGCGACTAGACAACCGGCACAACAAGCCAGATCTGTAAATAATATCCCAACCCACCAGCAGCAAGCTCGACAAGAACCTCCGCAGCAACCTCCGCAGCAATCTCCACAGCAATCTCCGCAGCAATCTCCGCAACAACCTCCGCAACCACCACGCAACGAGCAAGCTTATCCGCCATATCAGCAATACGGACAGTAGAATGCTTATAATAAGATTAGACTACCAAAGGTTTAATATCACAAGGTTAGATTACTAAAGGTTCAACATTAAAAGAAAGAATTACTAGAGGTTTAACATTACAAGGAGCTTAACTACGGCGAATATAACAGTTATAACAGCGGCCAGTACTACACTGATTGCTCCTATGGATAAAGCGGGTATAGATAAGGCCGTGGCAGTTATAACAGACATAGAGGCTCTAGCTACCACGGAGGAGGCTCTTATAGAGGATCTAGTGGAGGTGGATTCTAGAATAGAGCTAGATATTAACAAGCTCCGCAACTCTATTCTAATAATATAGTTCCCTAGTTTACCACTTGGTCAACCACCATTTCTTTAGTAAATTTAGGATAGCGAGACTTATATTATAATAGCAATAATAAGTAAGGAGGATTAATATTTACTGCGCTAGTTAAGCGGTATTTGTATATAAATGGCAACCCACAAAAGAAGAGTTGCTAGTGTCGGGACAATATCACGTGTGGTTACGTAGTTACGTGTCGCCGCGGCACTAGCATGACGAGGAGCCTTAAGCTCCTCGCCCTTTCTTATTAGAACAATCAAGAATTAACCATCGTATCAACCAGCAAAGACTGTTTGACTACGACTCCGACCTATTCGAATAGGTATCCCTAGTGATACCAATAAAGACAGAACTTAAAAATTATTAATAACTGCTAGATAAGTACTATAAGCGGGACACCCTAGCCTCGCAGCCAAAGTATAGGCAAAAAGTAAGCGCTACTGCTAAGATATAACCTGTATAAAAGCGGAGTAGAGGACGTCTAAAGGGATTAAAAAACAAGTTAACGCTTATAGTAAGAACTGCGGCATATATATAGGGTAAAGCGTGATTTATTAATATCCTATATAAGCCATACTCTAACGCAACCTAGTTATACTAGTAACTTATAGGCAACTTGTAGGTAAGGCTATAGTATACACTAATAATAAAACTTAATTTAAAAAATACCCTTTCTAGACCTAGTCTGTTACTCTATACTAGCTTAATAGATTATTTATATTAAAGAACAGGCCTACTTTAACTAGGGTCTACTTAACTGGGGTCCAAGATCCTCTAGTAACTTACTAGCAGCAATCTATACTAATAACTTATACTATTCTATGTATATGCTATATAGATAACATATAAGGCTAAAGCATAGGTTAGTAGCGGATTTAATAGGTATATAGCCTTACTGTCCATAAATCTGGCTATATATAAGTAACCTACAACCTACTCATAAAGTATATACGGCGCCACGCCAGTATAGTATAAGGCTAAAGTAGGGTTAGTAGCAGATTTAATAGGTATATAGCCTTACTATCTATAAATCTAGCTATATATAAGTAACCTATAACCTACCTATATAAGCGAGCTTTAAAATATTTCTAGTCTACTAATTTTTAGTAATAGTATTAAGCTCTACTAGCTCTACCTATTAAATAGACTAATTAGGATTTTTTATACCAGGTATATAAAATCACTATTAGCTTAGTTAAATGTGGGGAGTCTTAGTAAGGAAAATCTAACTAATTAGATAACTTTAACCGGCGGTTTATAAGGGCGCGAAGAGGCTTTAGGGAAGATTCGAAGGAATAATATAAATTCTATCTAAATCTAAGGGTATATAGCTCTTGCAGAGTACAAGACGTTGCGTAAAGAAAAGAAAGGAATATAGGAAACTTGTAACTAAATATTCAAGGTCTTGGCAGTAGACGCGTGGGCATAAGCCTATGCGGATTTCAATAGGTTTTAACCAAATTCCATTACGTTAGTGGAATTTAGTGGAATTTGATTAAGTTGGCGGAATTTGGCGGAATTTAATCGACTTTATAGAACTTGGTAGAATTTAATTAAAGTGTTAGAATTTATCTGTTAAGTATTTTACTAAGACATTCCTACTATAACTAGGCTAGTCCTGTTATAGTACCCCCCCCCTTTAGCCAAAGGTCTAAAATAATTTATAACTTATTGCTTTATAAGCATTGTAATATAGTTTAAGTTCTTTTTAATTTTAAGTTTCCTACTATTATGTTTCGTGTCTTTGTGTTAGGTGGCAGTTATTTGCCTTTATATTATGTCTATCTAGCTAGAGTAGGCCGCAAAGGATAGTCTTTATGGAATTCTTTTACTAAGGAAGGCGCGTCGGCCTTAATCTAATTATAGGTTTCTTAGGTTTGTATTTTATATCCTTTTTACTTAATAAGAAGTTTAAATTGTTTAGATTATATTTTCTATCGCATATTATTAATTAAGTTAATAAAGTAAAAACTGTTACTGTTGTTAATAATTATAGGAGGTAGTAGCGGCACTTTATAAGTTATAGGATTATCTTTTAAAGGTTGCAATAAGCTTATATAAAACGTTAGGTATATTTTTATTTTAGTTAGCAGTTTAAGCTTATAGGCGTATAGGCTTAGTTTCTTCTTAATTTAGTATAGGCCTATAAACTTCCAATTAAGTTTCTTTAAAGGCCGTTAAGTCTTTAGGTTTCGTGTATTTAGGTAGGCTATATTACCTTCCTTAAAGTCCTATACGGGAGCTCGTTTTTTATTCGCATGCCATTCCTATAACGTTTAAGCGTATATTAATTTACTTTATAATAGTTCCGTTAACTACTTTATTTAATTAGTAAAGTTATATATATTAATTAACTAGATCCGTTTAATTATAGGTCCTATTATGTTAATATTAGGTTATAGTTTAAATCTAAGTTAAGGGTCTTATCCGTAGGTCGCGTAGAACGGTATTACGCCTATTAATACGTTTATTGTATTATTTGCAGTAAACTTAGCTAAAGGCAGCTATTTTTCCTAGTCGTCTTATAGGTAGGAGCAGTATATTTATAAGTATTATTCTATAATCACGTTCGCAATTTTAGTTTAGCTATCTATCTCTAGATAAAATGCAGTTAAGAGTTGTATTTAAATACTTAATTGTTTATATAGAGCTTGCTAAAAGTCCAAAACAAACTGGCTTCTATAGTTGGATATTATGACGGTTTGTCTATATAGCTATTATCGAGGCGTCGTCGGTCACGGATTAACGTTGCCCCAACGTTGCCCTAACGTTGCCCCGACGACCGAACATGTACATAGTCGTCTACCGCGCCCCTTTCTTTGAGCCCTTACCTTAGTCTATTCATAATATAGCCCCTTATTATTGCATAATCTATCAGATCGCTCCCACGGAAAGCTAGCCATGATATTAGACTAAGGTCAACCTTAACTGGCCTATAGAGGCGACACAATACTAGGTCCAACGGTTAAACGCGTAGCTAGACAGAGAGCTGTTCTACCACCACAACTATAGACCAATTAACCCTCTAAGCCCTGCTTGAGGCAGGCAATTGCGACAGCGGATTAAGCAGCTGAAAGAAGAGACTGCAGTAATTAGATTAAAAGGATTACCCCAATTACAATCTTAGTAGCAAGAGTTGCCTAAGAAAGCAAAAGAGACACTATGGTAAAAAGGAGCGCGTTAAGGCCTAGCGCGTTAGAGATAGCTACCGACCTAATGCTGGCAGCACGTAAGGAACCCGTAGACGCGTCACTCGAGCCGCCGGAGCTCTAACCGTACTACGGCGAGACTGTGACGGGCTCGTACAAATGCTTCTGAACCGAAGCTTGTAGATTGCTACTATATAAGAATACTAAGCTAAGGAGAAGAAGAAGTCTGTTAAAGACTGGCAAGATACAAAGGGGTCGCCAAGGCGCTAGTAGTAAGCGAGCCAATGGCGATTTTCCATCCCGGGGATGGAAAATCCTGATTGGTTGGCAGGAGTCAGGGTCCACTAAGTATAGCAGGTGGCGTTGCCCCAGCACCATCACATTACCCCCCCCTTTTAAAAAAGCCTGCCCTTAGGCGTTGTCTAAGCTCCTTATTATTATCTAAATTGTTATAGTTATCTACCCCTTCTTCCTAGCATTTAATCCAGCTTTCTAATTAGCGTGGTGGTCCAGGGAGGTTAGGGTAGTCTAGGTGGAAGTCCCATAGCTTATAGGGAGAGTACTTAAAATTAGATGCGGGGTACTATTCTAGATCTTCGTCATGACCTACCCAGCTCGCACGGTATTTTAGGGTACCGCGGTCTTTCTTAACTGCTAAGATCTCTTCAACTTCCTATTCCTCATCCTCTGCAATCTGAATTGGCGGTGGGGGGTCGTTGTACTATCCAGGCAACGGGTCGTCCGCGGCCTTCCGCAGTTAGTCTAGAGAGAAGATAGGGTGGATCTTCATTAACTCTAGTAGCTTAACCTTAAAAGAGTGCCCTACCTTCTTAGGGATCTCGTAGGGGCTAGCCATTTAGTGGTTTAGCTTGTGGCTTGGCCTCTAGGTCTTCCAGTTCTTTGTTAATACCCATACCTTATCTCCTACATAGAAGTCTACCTCGCAACAATATTGGTTTACGTCGGCCTCTTTCTTCTCTTGTGCTTTTTTTATAATTGCTTGGGCAGTCTCCTAGGCTCCGTGTATTCTCTTAGCGAATATTTAAGCCTCTTCGTAGCTAAGGCGTTCGCGGGCCGTTATAGGTCCTATAGGTCTATCCTAATTAAAGGATGTTTATAGCTTGTATCCATAGATTAACTCAAATGGCGACATTCCTATACTATTATAAGGGAGCATAAGCTGTGCGTAGTCTATTATAGGCAGTAGTTCTAACCAGTTGTCCTAGTAGTAATTAACAAAGGGGCGAAGTTGTTAGTCGAGGTACTAGTTTATAATCTTGGTTTAGCCGTCAGTCTAAGGGTAAAATACAGTAGAGAGCTTAATCTTAATCCTAAGGATGCGGCAGAATTTATCCCAGAAGTCCGATATAAATTGGGGTCCATAGTTAGAGACAATTAACTTAGGAGCGCTATGGATCTAGTAAATGTTGTTAACATATATACAGGCCATATCTTTTACGGTTGTAGTCTTAAAGCAGGGGAGGGAAATAGCTTGCTTACTTAGTCGGTCGACTACTATAAAGGCCATATCGTAGCCATATTTGTCCTTTAGGAATGATTTAAAGTCCATTATAATATGCTGCTAAGGGCGTTTGGGAACTAGTAGTGGTTGTAACCATCTAGGGGTTTAATCCCTGGGGGTATCTACCTGTTTGCAAGTATAACAATTCCTAATAAACCGTTCTATATCGGACAGGAGTCCTTGCCAGTAGTAGCGAGGCGCTAGTAGTTAGTGGGTCTTGTCTTAACTAGGGTACGCCGTAGAGACTTAACAGTAGGCTTTACGGATTAGCTTTGTTCGTAGGTTGTTAATATCTAGAACTATAAGCCGTTCTTAGTATAAGAGCAGTCCGTCTTCCATTTCTAAATTAGGGTCGCCTTCCGTAGCTTGGTCGCGGAGGGCTTTTAGGGATTTAGCTGTGCGGTTCGCGATTAAAATACAGTTAATTAGTCCTATTAGTTTATCCAGAATCTCTCCTTCTATAGGCGCCAGCTCATTCTATTTAAAGTTTAGTTCCTTAAGGATACGTAGGTCGAGCTGTTTGGGATAGAGAAGGGCATGTGTTCGGTACTAAGCCTTTAGCTTATCCTGTAGTTCCACATCCTGTTCTCTCTGGGTAAGGGCATTAGCTTTAGAATTTTGCCTACTAGGGCGGTATAAATTGTAAAGAAGAATTGGGAGAGTATTTTAGCCTACCTAGCCTATTAACTGGTAAGCTGCTTTATTGTCATAAAATACTTAAGGGCTTTATAATTAGTATAGATTTTAATCTAAGAGTCTGTACTTCTAAGCTCTACGCGCCACTAGGACAATGATTGTATAATAGCTAGCATTTTCTTATTGTGTACCTTGTAGTTATACTTAGCTAAAGCTATTGTCTTTAAGAAAAACGCTATAGGGTACCACTTGCTATCTAGGTGTAACTATAAGAGAACTCCCGCTACTACTCCGTTGGAGGCGTCTGTTTCCAGTATTAATTTAAGGTCTGGGTCATAGTAATAGAGAATTAGGGAGGAGGTAAGTTGGTCCTTTAACTCCTTAAAAGCTTCTATACAATTATCATTAAAAACAAAAGGCGTGTTGTTCTTCGTTAGTTGTATAAAAGGCTTAGCTATAACCCTATAGTCACGGATAAACCGATGGTAGAAGTTACAGAAGCCTAGAAAGGACTAGATGCCTTTTATAGTATAAGGGGGTTTCCAGTTGCGTATTACCTTGACCTTTTTAGGGTCAACTTCAATTCCTTCTATGCTAACGATAAACCCAAGGCACTTTGTTCGTTTTACTCCGAATTTGCATTTCTTAATATTAACTTATAAGCCTACATTCCGCAGCCTCTCTAGGACCTTTTTAACATGAACTTGGTGCTCAAGTTTATTATCTAAGTATATTAGAATGTCGTCTAGGTATACCATACAGAATTCGTTAAGGTAGTTAAAAAGAACATCATTTATATACCGTTGGTACGTGGCTGGCCCATTTGTTAGTCTAAAAGGAAGAACTTTGTATTTGTAAGAACTATAGCGGGTATAGAACGTCGTTAGGTCCTCTAATGCAGGGTCTATCCTAATTTAATAGAAAGCTTAGCGGACATTAAGCTTAGTAAAGATTTTGGCTCGGCTTAGATATATAAGGGTCTCGTTAATTAGGGGGAGAGGGTAATAATCTTTCTAAGTAATAGCGTTTAGTTTTTAATAGTCGATGCAGAAGCGGAGGCCTTTATTAGGTTTCTTTATAAAGAGGATAAGGAAAGCAAAAGGGGCCTGACTTAGCTTAATAAACCCCTTATAAAGGTTATTAATTAAGTACTACTTGGTTGCTTTTAGTTCCTCCATAGTTTGCTAGTAAAGGGGGCTATAGCCTAGAGAGTTATCGGCCTTTAGTTAAATCTTATAATTATAGGTTTAGTAGGGGGGCAGTATATCCAAGGCTGCTTTTAAGAACGCGTCTCTATGGTCTAAGAGGTATATAGGGAGGAGGCGCTTAACTAACTCCTTGTTAGTTTCCTCTACTAGCCCTTCTTCCTTCTCGTTAATAATCCGGTTGATTTTATATAAGCTGGTTATAAAGACCTCGTTATCCTTCTAATATATATTAAAGTGGAAACCTATAGCGCTAATTGCCGCGATATCTACTATAGGGGGGTCGTGTGGTAGTAGGGGTGTCCGCGGCCTTGGGGGCTTTTAGCGTATCAGCGTTATCTTTACTCCTTTTAGCTCTCGTTACATCTTCTAAAGGTTATCCTCTAAGTCCTATTAGTATGTCCTCTTCCCCATTGGCCAGATCTCCGCAATTTGGAGGTTGTCTACGTCACTATCCATTCCACTTCTGTAAGTAGAGTCCTCCTTAACTGCAGTCCTTTGGGGGAGTATCCTTGTTAGTACGGATTTCTTACCGGCCTCGCGACAGGCATCCTCTTAAGCGAAAGCTAGGTCGCGGTCCCTAATATCCTACTAGTAGGTAGGATCGGCCTTCGCGGCTAATGTCTTATAGTTAGTACGGATCTCTCTAATAAAGGAGGGTAACTTCGGTCTACTCTCTAGCTAGATAAACTGTCTTTGTTAAACGTTTAGCCAAATATTAAAGTAGGACATCTATTTTCGGCTAAGGATTATGTCATAGGACCCTAGGTCTAGGATATAAAAGGGGATACCAAACTGGCGTTATCCATTAATAGCAATATATAGCTTTAAGACATAGGTAACCGGCTTACCAGCTTAGCCATTATAGCCTTTTACTTAAACAGGCTTCTCTAGTTGGGTAGCATTTACATTTAAGAACTTAGCAACGTTATTTGCATAAGCAGTATTTATAAAGGCAAAGCCATTTACTCCAGTGTTAATAAGGGCAGTTGTATTAACTCCATATCCATTTTAAGATACTGTACATGGAACTGTAAAGTGTTTTCCACCTATTAGCTGACTTAGATTAATCTCTTTAAGATTAATAGGATACCCTAGAGGGGAGTCTTTCCCTAGGGTTCTTCTTTTCCCGATTTATTGGGCGTTTCTTCTTCCTCTATCTCCTTGATATTACCTGTATCCTTTAGCTCTGGGCAGGACGTGGCAAAGTAACCATCCTTTCCATAATTAAAGCACGTAACCGTGGCAGGGTCAATTAGGGTATTACGACGAGTATTAGTTAAAGGTATAGTACGTGGCGGGTCAGGCAAGGTTCGCTATAGGACCTCTTTAGTTAATTAAAACAAGCATCAATTCATTTTAGTTCTGAATCCAGTGACGAATATTAGGCTGCGAGTTTTTAGTAGGTTAGTAGGTCGTCCAAAGCTACCGTGATCTTCTCTTATAGTTGGACCGTTAGCTTGTCGTATAGGTCCAAACGATAGTTCTTAGGGGGGACCTAGCCTTCGCCTACTAGGTATAAGAATTGAGTCTGGAACTCGGTAAAGAATTAGTTTAATTTCATTATTAGGCGATTATAGTCGTAACGGGTATCCCGTACTTTATTTAGATTGACATAGATAGTAGCTAGGTGCTGTATTATCTTATTAACAGATGTAAACCGAACAGGTAACTTGTCCTTGAACTTGGCCTAAAGGTATCGCTGGGCGTCCCCAATGGTTTGACCGAAGAGGTAGAGCATTTTAGCTTCTTTAGAGGGGAAATGGTTATAGTTAACACGAAGCTTTCCTCATACCTAGATTCTCCAGTTCTTAAAGGTCAGGTCTACGCCGTTTAACAATGGTGGGGGGTCAGGGAGCTTAACGGACTTTAATTGCTTTATTATTATATCCATACTCTCTGGTATATCACATTTGGTAGAGCAAATGGGTTAACTAAGGCTTTATAAAGGGGAGGCTGGGCTATTTTATAAGGCAGTAAGGCTTTCTAGGATCTCCTTTAGAGTCTCTTATGTGCTTTAGGCTTAAAGACGATCGACCTTCTAATTGGCTGCAAGGGCACGAATCTGCTTATGTATACCTGTAACGTTGTTATTGTCTTTAATTTCTGATCCTAACTGGACCTCGTATTCCTCTTAGGTAGAGGTAGGTCTTTTAGATAAGCTCGCTTTAGGTGCCATTATTGGCTTCTTAAGGTTTATTAGAATTATATAATTTGGTTTTAATTCTAGGGTTCTTTTGTAGGTGCAGGTCAAGTACAGTCTGGCCTATAAAGTAGGATATTGTTAGGGCCTTCTTAGGCATAGTAGTGTGGGTTTTTTTATGTCTGAGTATAACGCGTTGATGCGTCGTTGCAGATAAAGGTCTTTTTGGGGTGGGATATTATTGAGGCCTTCCCAGGCAATGTAGGGAGAGCTTAGTATAATGTGACGGGCTTATACAAATGCTTCTAAACCGAAGCTTGTAGATTGCTACTATACAAGAATACTAAGCTAAGGAGAAGAAGAAGTCTGTTAGAGACTAGCAAGATACAAAGGGGTTGCCAAGGCGCTAGTAGTAAGCGAGCCAATGGCGATTTTCCATCCCGGGGATGGAAAATCCTGATTGGTTGACAGGAGTCAGGGTCCACTAAGTATGGTAGGTGGCGTTGCCCCAGCACCGTCACAGAGACGGAGCTCGCGGACGATATAAAAAGCAAATAGGACCGTCTTATAGCGCAATCGGAAGACAATGAGAACCCTATGTACTTTAAAATGGAGATAAAGAGAGAGTACACAGCCGCGACCACCTAAAGCCTAGCCGCGATCCCTATAACTAAACTCATAGAAGAGCTGAAGCTCTAGGGAATACGAAGAAAGGCGATAGAACAGCAGATCGCTATGCTATAGCGTCTCACAAACAACCACGCGCACAAGGCCCTTAATGGGAAAAAGGAGGCCGAGGCAAAGATAGCGGAGCTTAAGGAGCACTTGGATAACAGGACAGACAAGCTCCACAAGGCCAATTGGAAGATATTAAGGATAGGCCGTAAGGTTACTATATAAGCCCCAGATCGGGAAGACAGCGAGTAAGGAAGCACACCGTTATGGACGATACAAGAAGGGACACCACTCTCTTAAACGAGTAGTATTATGGGCTTAGGACATATGGTAAAGTTTCCAGACCCACCTACGCTAACAGATAGGAAAGAGCCTACCTATTATACCTGGAGCGGCTATGTACGAAACAAGCTTTAATCTAATACAGATTGGTTCTATTAAGACAACCTAAATTAGGAAGAGGATGCAAAAGTAGCGTATATTAAAACGCGTATAGGAGGCAAAGCTTATAACTACCTCTTACCCTACCTAGAGGTAGAGCGCAATGCGGAACGCAACCCTACCAGTAAAGAAGTACTTAAGTTCCTAGAGAACGTCTTTAAAGACCTAGATTGCCGCATTAAGGCCTAGCAAGAGCTTAAAAGCCTCAAGATGCTATACCTAGGAGACTTTAACAATTTCTAATCTAACTTTATACGGCTAGCAAATATCTTAAGGATGCTATAAAATTAGTGGAAAGAGGAGCTTTATAATAAGCTTTATAACAGCCTACGCGTCCAAATGGAAGTCAAGGTAGTAAATAAAGACTGTAGCTTCCAGGCCTATTGCAAGACTGCCTAACAGTACGCCCAAGGTCTAAAGCAGATAGGTAAGGAATGAAGTAACCACAGAGCAGCCTAGGCTAGTAAGAGAGCTTCTACTAGGGGCGCTAAAGAGACTAAAGGTCCCTTCTCTTCCCAGCAGCCTCTAACTCTAGCACCAGCCGCAAAAGCGCCAGTTACTTACTTTAACTATAGTAAGCAAGGACACTACTCTAATAACTATATAGCGCCGAAGAAGATAGAAGCTAAAGCAATTAACTAAAGTAAAGAGTACGAGATAGTTACTAACTTGGCAGAGTCGGAAAACAAGCAGCTTTAGGAGAAGTCTCCTACCTAGAGCAGATTGGAGCAATTAATACAGCGCCCATACAGCTAAAGGAGATCTTAGGAGGCGCAGCCCTTATAACGCTATGCAGGATCGCGCTAGGCGGCGTGGCTCTTAATATAGTAAGCCTACTCAACTCTAGTACAGGCGGAGAGGCCTTTATACACTATAAGCTACTGCCAATTATTAAGTAATAACTGCGACCAAAGCTCTACAAGATTAAAGGACAAGGAGTCGCTATATCTAGCTATAATAATTAGCAGATAGATATAATTAGATAGCTCTTCAAGGCGAACCTAGTTATAGATGGTTAACAAGTCCCTATATGGTTCCTATTCTATAATATAGGCCGCCATGATCTTCTTATTAGCTGTAGGTGGTTTGAGAAGACTAGGGCCCTTATTGATTGCAAATACTAGGTCTTGGTATAGCGAACTAAGAAGAACTACTATAGTAGGTAGGACATAATTATACTAAGAAAGGAGCTCCTACCCCCGCTAATTAATAAGGATTACTAGAGAGATATAGATCGAAGAGACGCACTGCTAGATTAAGAGTCTAAGTCTACCCCCTAACGCATCCTTAAATGTACAGTCGCGATTAGTGAACTTTAAGAGAAGAAGTCCTCTACTAAAATTAAGCTAGAGGGATAGGCTAAGCCGAAGCAAGCCAAGCGGACCCCGTATAACTATAGGCATACTTAGAAGATCGATACCTAAGATATAATTAGGAAAATGGAAGACCAGCTCTACCCTAGGCTAGCTTTACCGTTAAAGCTAAGAGCAAGGAGGCCTTTATTTACTAGGGAGTTTAGAGCAGTAGACATCGCGCTACTTAAGGTAAGGAACTTCCTACAAGGAGCGAAGCGTAGGGACGTAGTAATTGGATATACTAGCCTCTATAAAATAGACCAACTAATAGAGGATAAGAAGGCACAAGACGCTCTACCTAACAATAAGGAAGAACTTCGCCGGCTTGTCTATAAAAAGCTGCTGCAGCCCTACCAAGAATACGCTGACTGTTTCTCAAAAGCTATATCCGATACGCTACCACCGCATCACGAGGGGGTAGACCACGATATTATTCTTAAAGGCAATAGCCGCGATCTAGCTCCTAGCCCGCTATATAATATATCGCTAGAGCAGCTAGAGCTTGTTAAGGTCTACCTATAGGAGTACCTATAGAAGGGTTTATTGTACCAAGTAACGTACCCTTTATAGCTCCGGTTCTATTTGCTAAGAAACTAGGAGGGGGGTAGCGATTCTGTGTTGACTTTTAAAAGCTTAATGCAATTACTAAGAAGGACTGCTACCCGCTGCTATTAATTGAGGAGATGTTAACCAGGCTATTAAGAGCTAAAATCTTTACCAAGCTAGATGTTTAACAGGCTTTCTACTGTATACGGCTGAAGGAAGAGGTAGAGGAGTTAACTACCTTCTATATAAGGTATAGATTGTATAAGTACCACGTCATACCCTTTAGACTATGTAACGGCCCTACATCCTTCCAGAGATTTATTAATAACGTCCTTCCTAACTACCTGGACGATTTCTGTATAGCCTATATAGACAATATCCTCATCTACTTGGACGACCCGCTAGAGTACAAAGTCTACGTTAAAAAGATCCTGCAAAGGCTTTAAGAGGCAGGCCTACAGGCAAATATTAAGAAGAGCGAGTTTAATGTTACAGAGACGAAGTTTCTAAGTTTTATTATTAGTACTAACAGGATCGCTATAGACACCGACAAGCTAGCTATAATTAAGGATTAGGAGCCCCCTACTTCTATAAAAGGGGTGCAATCCTTCCTAGGATTCTATAACTTCTACTAGGCCTTCTTAAAGGATTATAGCCGAGTTATATAACCGCTTAGTAAGCTTATAAAGAAGGGAGTATAGCACCTACTAGGGGAGGAGGAGCTTAAAGCCTTTAAGCGAGTTAAAGCCCTTATGCTATTAGGTGGTGTAATAAAGCACTACTCACCATTCCAAGACACCCGTGTGGAGACTAATGCAAGTAACGGAGTAGTAGCTAGGGTACTAAACTAGCTGCAAGACGATAGGACCTAGAAGCCAGTAGCCTTCTTCTTAAATATAATATCCCCTAAAGAGATGCGGTATAAGATCCACAACAAAGAGATGCTAGCAGTAATAAGAGGCCTATAGAAATAGCGAGGTCACCTTATTAGCCTCCAGCGTACACCCTTTACAGTAATTACGGACTATTAAGCCCTTAAGTACTTTATAACCAAGAGGCTGCTAAATCCACAGTAGGCCTATTAGGCGGACCTACTAGCTAATTTCCACGTGTGGATTACCTATAGGCTAGGCATAGTAAATATAGTAGCTAATACCCTATTACGAAAGCAAGAGGACCTAAAGACGCAGAAAGAGAAGGACGTAGCCATATATACTATATACTTAATCAACCCCGCCCTTATAATTGCTACACTAAAGGAAACCTCTAGGGACCCCCCAGTGGCAGCAAATCACGAATGGGAACCGTACGAGCTGGTTAATTAGGTCCTCTAGGCCAATCAAACTAACAAGTCGCTAGTAGGGCTACGTTAGCTAGCTGAGCAAGACCAGAAGGGCTGGAAACTCTAAGGAGGGCTACTAACCCGCTTTAGCAAGCTAATGGTCCCTAATACTAACTGCCTCCGTACCTACCTTATTGCAGAGGTATACTCTTGCCAGGTAACCGCTTACCTAGGTAAGATAAAGACTAGGAAACTCGTGGTAGACTAATACTATTGGCCAGGACTACCCTCAGACTGCGATACCTATGTAAGAAACTGCAGGGCCTATAGAAGGACCTATATACCTTAGGACAAAACCCTAGGCCTACTACACCCCCTACTAATTAGTGAACGCTGCTGGCAGCACATCTCTTTTGATTTTAAGTTCTTCCTAATAGATAAAAAGGGCTTTAACAACGTCTTTGTAGTTATTAATCAACTAGGCAAGAGAGCCTTCTCACTACCCTGCTATAAAACTGCCACTGCAGCTAACGCAGCAAACCTATACTACCAACACGTCTGGCGCGTGTACGGCCTTCTGGAGACGGCTATATTAGATTAAGGACCCCAATTTATCTCAGCCTTTATAGACGAGCTATATAAACTAACCGGCGTTAAGCAAAAGCTCTCTATATCCGGTCACCCACAAACTAATAGTAATATAGAGGTACTAAACCAGTATATTAACCAACGCTTAAGGCCCTTTATTAACCACTACCAGGACAATTGGTCAGAGCTCCTCCCCTATATAGACTTTGCACAGGCAATCTTACCGCATAAATCCACTGGCTTCGCACCATACGAGCTAGAGCTAGGATTTAAGCCGAGGCTTTACTTTAACTAGGAGGAACGTATATAAGCAACCTTAATACCTTATAAAAAGCTAACACGACAAGAAGCTTAGGCTTTTATATATAGGACCTGGGACGTAGTTAAATGGGCAAGAGATAACCTAGTAAAGGCCTAAAAGCAGCAGACAAGGCAAGCTAATAGGCACCGTCGCGAACCAGACTTTAGAGTAGGTGATTGAGTATACGTTACTAGGAAGGGCTAGGCTACTAACTAACCAAGTATCAAGCTAGATAGACAGCTTATAGGGTCCTACAAGATTCTAGGCATAAAAGGATACTTATACATTATCGACCTACCCCCAAATATAAAGATGTCAAATGTCTTCCATGCCGATCGACTACAAAAGGACCTAGATAACCCCCTACCGGGCCAAAACAGGGAGCTAGAGGAGCCAGTTCTAATCAATAGCGAGCCGGAGTACGAGATTGATAAGATCCTTGCTAGTAGAACCTACCATGGAAGGCTACAGTATAAGGTTAACTGGGTAGGCCACAACCTAGACGACACCTAGTATAACGCAGACAGCTTTATTGGCGCCCCCTATAAGATTAAGACGTTCCATGACGAGAGACCCCATAATGCCGGACTACCCGTACGGCTACTGCAATGGCTAGAGGTATATTATAAGGACGTAGATCTAGAGCCCTTAGAGGAAGACAATAAAGCAGAGAAGGACGGAAGGGCAAGACAAACAAGAAGAGCCTGACTATAAGGATTGAGGGCGATCCTCCTAGCTTAAAGGGGGGTAATATAACGGTTCGTCTATATAGCTATCATCAAGGTGTCGTCGGTTACAGATCAACATTGCCCTAACGTTGCCCTAACGTTGCCCCAACGACTGAATATGTACATAGTCGTCTACCGCGCCCCTTTCTTTGAGCCCTTACCTTAGTCTATTTATAATATAGCCCCTTATTGTTGCATGATCTATCGGATCGCTCCTACGGAAAGCTAGCCGTAACAGATATTATTAAGTTAGGAAGTCTATATAGCTTAAAGACGTATTTAACAAAATATTCGGCTACTAATATCGAGTCTATGGGAATTATATATCGCATTTTTATAAGGTAGTTAATAACTACTATAATATTTATAAACCTATTACTGTTAGACAAGTTGACTATAAAGTTAATTAAAATATTACGCTATCTTTATATTAGAATTAGTAGCGGTTAAAGTACTCCTTACTTTTTTATATAAGAGGTCTTTCTATATATACACATTCTGCATACTTAAACGTATTTTTATACGTAGTCGTGTATTATAGGCTAGTAATATACTCGTTAAACGATCTTATAAGTTTTCGTACGGCTAGGATGTCCTACTATAGGGGAGTTATATATAAATTTAAGTATCTTAAATTATAAGGGTTTGGAATTTAGAACTACCATCTTCTATTAGTAGTATAATTAATTATTTTAAATTTCGCATTTAGTAAGTATAATATCTATTCGTACTAACTTAATAGCACGAGTGAGTCGTATCCCGGGGCACGAAATATGTATAGTATTGTATGCTCTTTGGGATGGTGGTGACTGTCTCTTGTATTAAAGCAGACTATGTGGTCTATATACTGATGCGACCTCCCCCTGATTAGTCAGTGCTTCAGGGGTGCACTAGACGCGTAAGCGGGTAGTTAGTGCACCGAACGCGTAAACGCGTAGTTGGTGTACCGTACGCGTAAGCACGCGTTCGGTACGATAGGTGCTGTAATTATACACTAGCGGTACTTGAAAAATGAAACCACCTATATACAGCCTCCATAATTGTTTTAATAGAACCGTAAAACACAAAAGAAATACATAGGAAATCCCTCCCAAGGTGCCTTCTAGGCTGCCTTCCAGACGGTACTTTAAGCTGGCCGTAAGTCCTGCTTAAGGTCCGTAAAGTAAACTATACGGCCTTCTAACGGGCCGTAAAGGAACCATATAGCCTTCCGACGGGCCGCAAATGAACTATAAGTGCTCCGTTAGTCACGTTCTACCCATTCTATAACCTTTAGATTGAGCTTATTTGTGTTAATTAGGGTTTTTAGAGCTTAACACAGCTTTGCCTTAGTTATGGCGTCCGCTAGGTTGTCTCCGCTGCTAATCTATTTAACCTCCGTGATTTCACGTCGTTCATAGGCCTAATATAAGCACATTAGGTCGACCATAAGCCTCTTCTCTTGTATCGTACCTAGTTTAACTAGGCAGTCATAGAGGGACTTTAAATTGGTGTATAAAACTAGGGGTAACTGCTCCAGTTATAGAATCTTCTAGACTATTAATTTAATTACGGCTGCTATATCAAAGCCATGAGCTAGTACATATAGTTCAGAAGCTAGTACACTACGGGTTACCTATTTGCATTTAATTAAGGACCAGTACAGGATATTTACGTCCTAATTATAGTTTGTAAGTACGATTACAAAGCCAATTTATAATAATAGGTCCCTGTTATTAGCAAAGGAGGCGTCCGTAAATGCTAGTAAGCTAAGGGAACTTAGGTCTAGTGGTACAAAAGTAAGTCCCCTTGCTGCATTATCAATTTGCCACTAAATGCGCTTATTAAGCTACTTGATATTTTCTTCTTGTAGATCTACTGCCTGGGCCGCAAAGGACAAATTGTAGGCAGATTTGGGCTAACAGACTATGGCAATATAGGCGCCTCTTGCACGCTATACAACGTATTAGTCCTTCGTATTTACAGTCTTGCGGGTCTCTCTGCGGGAGCTAGTAAGGTCCGTAGGCTTTGCTATAACAGGCTTTAGGTTTTGAGCTTAGCGTTCCTAAGTTAGCTTAATTAGGTTGCCCTTTTATATAATTAGGCCTCTATTAAACTTAATCGGATTCTGCTTAGTTAACTACTCTTACGGCTTTGCCAAGAACTTGGCCTTTTGTAGTTTAGTTTCTTTAATATCCGCAAAGGTCTAGTCTACTAGGAATAGGGTATCGTCTATTTAGAGTCCAACAATACCAAGGCCGTTCAATGGGCTGTATAGAAGGCAGGGGTTATAGGTCGACTGTTCTATTTTAAGCTTACTAACATAATGTTGGTGGTATGTCTTAAACCAATAGTTTCCAGCTTCCGGTACTCCGTAAAGAGGTTTTACGACCCGTAAAATTGTTCCTGGTTATAGGTTAAGCTTAAAGGGTGGCCGTATAAAGATGTCCCTACTTAGGTAGGTATTAGACTGCACGTAGGCTTGTAAGATATCCCGTAAGTAAAGGGCTACGGATTTGGTTTGCTGTAGTCTAGGCATAAGTGCGAGTATAATCCGTTAACTAACCCGTTAAATTGTAGGCGATTGCATAAGGACTAGGTCCTTTCCCTAGTTATTATAAGCTTATACAACAAGCCTTGATTTCTTAAAGGCTTTGTTAGTACTAGGGTGCTTAATCTTATTAATAAAGCGTGAGTTAAATATACGGACGCCTTGCAGAACATCTCTCTCCGTTATAATTGTAAAGACACCCTTTTTAAGTAGTCCATTAATCTCTTTACGCCGTAAGTCCATAAAAGGGGTTTTCTATACTAGAACTAATATATCCACAGGCGGAGATTGCTTTGCGGATATACCTGCGGAGGTTAGGTGGTTCTCTATTACGGGATTCTTATAGGGGCGTCCTTGGCCACGCTTTATAGCAGGTTTAGTAGGTTTAGTAGGTTTCTAAGGGACCTCTAGGGTAGGTAAGGGTGCCTCTAGTTTATCTAATTCGGCAGTCGCTTTTGGTTCGTCTAGTTTGGCGGTTGCTTCTAGTTCGTCTGGCTCGATGTTATGGGTGTTTTCGGGCCGAAAGTAGGGTTTTACAGACGTGCTTCTAAAGCTGGTTGGCCCGCTAGGGAGCTATATATAGCACATCTCGTTTTCTACAGCTAGTAGATAATAAGGTCTATTCCAGCTGCCGCTTTCACGCCATATAAGGACTTTAGAGTTAAGTGGGAGGTCGTGTACTAAGGTCATATTAGGTCCGTTATGGTAGTATAGGGCGTTATTAACAGTTTGTTTGGCCCGTAATTTAACTATTTCGGCCATTGCCTTCTATATTGCAGCTGCTCGTTCCGTAATAGATGGGGTAGGAGGGCCTAGGTTGCTTATCCTTAGGTAGGCTCTATAAACTAAAAGGGTAGGTACTAGTCCGTTAGGGCCAATAGTGTCGTTAATAGCTTTTACAGCCATCTATAAAGCCAGTTCCTTTTAGATATCCTTGCACTTGTCCATAATAATCTAATAAGCTCTCCATAGAGCTAGGTAAGCTCGCTTAATAAGCCCAACGGACCAGTACGCCTTAACTAGAACGGCTTTTATTAAAATAGCCATGGCTATAGCGTACTGTTAGAATTCTTTACTAATAAAGTTCCTACCGGCGTTGTAGGTAATATACTTAGGGGGTCTAACATATGTGTTAATCCAGTAGGTCCGTAAAATGTCCCAAGTGTATTTTACGGATATATTTTACAACCAACGGGCGGCTTAATAGCGGGTTGCCTTGTTAATTATATATAATACTAGGCTGCCATTAATGTACATAATATCTACGTATACTAAGTGGTTAAAGTTAAGGTCCTTATAAAGGGTGAACTTAAATCGGCCTAGGGAACGTCCATATTTCTAGTAAAAGGAGCAGTATTTAGTTAGGTGGTTAATTGCCTTCCTATTAACGTTGTTGTGTCCAGAGCGTTTAAGGACTCTATATAGCTTTTCGGCTAACAGGTGGCCAAAACGGCGGTATAGGCGGTGGATTTCGGTACTAGTAAGGTAGCACGGGTTATAGTCAAAAGATTCCTAAATATAGGTCTATAGGGTCTCTCCCTATATAAGGAACAGGTGTCTAAATCGTTATACAATTAGCAGGGTAACATGCTTGCTTCCTAAGGCAGTTGCAGGGCCAATTAAGGTGTCCGTAACATTATTATAGTAGACCTACAACTTGTCCATATCCGCAAGGCACAGTAGGAAAGGGGTATCCGCTTTTACTATATAGAGGTTAACTAGGCCAATTAGGGTCTTAACTTTAACTAATCTAATTAATACGGTTGAGCCAATACTAAATTAGACGTTTACGGCCCCAGTATATATAATATCAATGTCTATATTATTATCTGTGGTGGTCTTATATACAAGGTATTGTCCGTAGCCTACGGTAGACTTCTTAGAGGCACCTATATCGATCATAACACCGTAGAATTCCTTAGGGGTATAGCGTTCTGTAGTAATATATGCAAATGGGTCCTATTCGCGGTCCGTAACATCCATAACAGGTCCAACAGGTATGCTTACAGGCCAGTTTTCAGGTGCAATTAAGTGTGTAAAGGAGCGGTCGGCTAATACGGTCGTAATATTAAAGGCTTAGCTGTCCGTAAAAGGTCTAAAAGTGGTTAGGAATGTCTCTAAGGTCTCTTATTCCTAAGCGTCTAAGTTAAAGTTAATTATAAGGGCTTCTATTAACTTATTAGGGGGCTCTTCTACTTCCTCTCCTTCATATTCCAAAATAAACTAATTAATATAGCTATTAAGTCTCTTCCTAGACTTGTTATGTTCTTCCTAGGTATACCTTATAGACCAACATCCTTCCTTACCACACACAAAGCACTTCTGGCTGGTTCGTCTACGGGGGTATGTTTTCGTACGGGGGTTACTACGGGGGTTATAGGTAGGACTTAGTCGGTACAGGTACTGCTAGTAATAGCGGCGGTCCGTAAAATAGACGTTTAAGTCTGTTTGCGGATATTAAATATCCGTAATAAAGGCTTAAGTGCTGCCTAGTGGGTTTAAGACTTCATATATTACAATAGAGGAGCGTAGGTTATTAATAAGGCCAGCTAAGGTGTCTGCAGGCTTATAATAGGTGTACTTATAGGGCTCTACTTCCTGGCAAGCCGTAATAAGTTTGTTATACAGGAAGTTGTCTATTCGAAGCTTGGCGTTAAGGCCGTGCTATAGGTGCCAGAGGTCTTTAATAAGAATTTGCAGGCACTCTATAGTCAATTTTTCAGTATTCTTGTCAATTACGGTCCATAGCTTAGTTGCATTCTATTAGGTAAGAATATCACGCTTATATTCCAGTCCTTTAAAGTAGTTACATGTAGCTTTGCATAGCTTATCAAAGGGAACACCAAGGGGGTTGCTCTTAAGATTAGTATAGTAGTAGTTAAGGGCTAGGCCACGCAGCATAGTAGAGTAGGCTTAGCTAAATTCCTATTTAGAAATATCAGCCTTCTGGCAGAGGTCCATAAAGATAGTTAGTTTAAAGTCAAAGTTATCGTTTTCACCGCTGTACTTAGATTCGTCGGTATAGAGCTTAGCCAGGTTAGCTAGCTCCTTGCCATAGGTCTTTACTTAGGTAGGTTGCGGATCTATAACTTGCGGATCTATAGCTTGCGGATATGCGGCTTGTGGATATATAGCTTACGGATCTATAACTTGGACAACAGGGGTAATTTGGTCCGTATTTTAGTTTGCGGGGGTATTACAGTCCGTAATTTGGGTTACGTGGGTATTGCGGTCCGTAACTTGGGTACTAGGTATACTTTAGCCCATAAGATTAATTCCAAAACTGCTTAGATTTATAGGACAAGTTTAGTTAAGTGGGTTAGGTATAAGGCCAGCAATTATATTAAGTTTGGAAGAAGCAAAGAGTTCCTTAGCTTCTTAAAACTGGTCTAGGATTTCCTTTTTAGTCCATTCCATTTGGTCCTTCTTGTGTATTATATTATATAAGGACTATACAACAGTAACTTATTTATTTCTTTTAACCCATACACCTTAGTTATATAAGAGGGTCCATAGGTTATAGATAGTAGTAGGGTTATATACTTTAAAGATAGCTTCTGTAAAGTCTATAAAGTCTTCCTAGTATTGCTCCTATAGGTCAACATTCATAAGCTTAAAATATTCGTATTTAAGAACTTTGAACTTAATGTAGTTGTTAACGTCAGGTATAGACGTAAGGTCGGCTCCCTACCTCCACTTTTCCTAGCCTTTATCAACTTGCTTCCTTAGGTCTGCCATACTATATAGTGTAGTGTAGTACGTAGTGGGTGGAAAAGGTCTTATAGTGGTCCGTAAAGGCAGTTAATGTCCGTAATGGTTTGCAGAAGGGTAGGGGGTTTCCATAAGGTCTTATAACAGTCCATAGAGGTAATTAACAGGTCCGTAGTGGTTTGCAGGAGGGTAGGGGGTTCCGTAAAGGTCTATATTCACATCTATAAACTTCCAGTAAACCGTACTAAGACTTGAATAAGTATATAGAGTTAGTAATAGGTCCATAATCCCCGACTTCCAACCTTCTAGTAGGTCGTACTAGGAGTCTAAATAGGTGGTCGCTGTCATATATCGCTTAGTAGGAGGTGTTAAGTAATTGCTAATCTATACACGCTTACTAATTAGTGTTCGTACTAACTTAATAGCACAAGTGAGTCGTATCCCAGGGCACGAAATACGTATAGTATTGTATGCTCTTTGGGATAGTAGTAACTGTCTCTTGTATTAAAGCAGACTACGTAGTCTATATACTGATGCGACCTCCCCCTAATTAGTCAGTGCTTCAGGGGTGCACTAGACGCGTAAGCGGGTAGTTAGTACACCGAACGCGTAAACGCGTAGTTGGTGTACCGTACGCGTAAGCACGCGTTCGGTACGACAGGTGCTGTAATTATACAATATCCTTATACTATTGTTTTTTAGTTTAAATTGCCTTTATTACATCTACTATCTATATATTATTTTTATATTTGTATTCTATTAGCTTATTAATTTCTATTTCCCATTTATTAACTTCCGATTTATTTTTATTAAGTTCTATATCTAGAAATATAGGACGTAGTTTTTTAAAATGTTTAGGGGGCAGTAAGATCTGTAATTAATTTATAATCCGTTTGTCTAAAGCGTTCGTAGGTAAGTCCTATAATTGTTATATTAAGGCCAAGTTACTATATCTTAAAAACTACTAAACTATTTACTATGCAACTTTAATAGAAGCTGTAGAGCATATATAAAAGCCTAAATCCAAATTATTAGAATTTATTATTAAGTGGTTGTTGAGATACTAAGGTACGATTTTTCCAATTTTTGGTAAGTTTTGAGGTTCGCGACTCACTTGTATTTGCGACTCGCTTGTGAACTACGTTAATCTTAAAGTTAAATCGTAAGAGATATTTAGCCTAACGAATTTGGTGCTGCGTTAATTATTTTATAGTTATAAAGTACTGTAGGTTCTTATGGTCCGTTAATACGCGTATTAGGAACAACAATCCTTTAAGCTTGGGGCGCCATTGTTTGAAATATCTAATAATTGCAAGTAGTTCCTTATTGTATATCTTATAGTTCGATTTGGCAGGGGCGAGTTTTTAGGAGAGAAATGCTACTAGATATAGTTTGCCATTCTTATTATATTGCGATAATACTCCCCCTAGCATATAATTAGACGAGTTAGTTTTAATGGTATATTTAAGGTTAGGGTTAAAGTAAGTAAGAATTAGAGCAGTTATAAAGTGGCGTTTTAAATTATTAAAAGCTTATTTACATTTAGCGGTTTATTTAAATTTTATATTCTTCTTTATTAGGTTTACTAATAGCTAGGCAATTTCTAAGAAGTAGTTAATAAATTAATAATAGAAATTTACAAATTTTAAAAATCTTTAAAAATCTTATATGTTGCTAGGGCTTTTCTAGTTTATAATTATAGCAACTTTCTTAGGGTTTATTTTAATTCTATTACGGGATATAATTAAGCCTAAATATATAACCTTAGACGCGTGGAACTTGTATTTTTTAATATCGCATTATAAGCCCACGTCTTATAAGCATTTAAGGACTATTTTAATATATTTCTAATATTTAAAAAGCAAAGATAAGTAAATTAAGATATTATTAATATACGCGGTAACAAATATATTAAGGAATTTATAAAGTGTATTATTAACGTATTACTAAAATATACTAGGACCGTTCTTTACGCTAAATAGTATTACTAAGTATTTAAAGAGTCCCCATTGTATATAAAAGGCTATATACTTTTTATCTCCTTTATATATACGGATTTTATTAAAGGCGGCAACTATATTAAGCTTTATAAAGTACCATGCCTCTACTAAATAGTTAAGTATCTCTTAAATTAAAGGAATTAGATATTAGTTTTAAATTATAATTATATTTAGAGCTTAATAATTAATATAGAATTTTAAGCCTCCTCCTAGCTTTTTAATAAATAGTATAGGCAAGGTAAATAAAAATTAACTAGGGCAAATAAATCCTTTTTTTAGATGCTTGTTAAGGTATTATTATATTATAAGCAGTTCTTCTTATAATATACCATATAGCGGACTAAACTTTAGTATTATACTAGGCTTAAGTTTTATCTTAAAATCGTATTTCTTTTAGTATAGGGCTAGTTGTTACGGACGCTTTAAGTACGATATTACGACTACTTGGAGAAGAGTCGGCGGAAGCTAGTTGGTTAATATAGGTATAGTCTAGGATAGATCTGGTGGAACTATATAACGAGGAATGGTAACTAAGGTTACGTGGTGTTAAACGCGTTAACTACGTTAAACGAGAGGGACGTTATATTTAATATAGACAACATGTACCTTATGTACAAGAGAGGATTTCTTAGGAGTATGGTTATGTATTTAAAGGACCTTAGTCCCTACCGTAGATAGTTCTCTCCTTGTAGTAAATCTTAGAATATAATTAGAGTTAATTTGTTAGGCAACTACTCCACCAGTTATTATTATATTGTTATTTTATTTTTACCTATATACCTAGCCCAATAATAGAACCTACTGTAGTTCCTGCTATAAGGTTCTGTTACACATTTACTACCAAGGTTACGGTATTAAACAAGATTGAACAATATGCCACCTAGAGCACCAGTTATAATGGCGTCAACGGCAGCCACAACCTTAGGGCTAGGTGATACTAGTATAGACAATAGGGATTCTTAAGTGGTTACGCGAGGTTAGTTATAGGAAATAGTTAATCACTTATAAGATAATAATAGGATACTTAAAGAACGCATTAATGGAATTAGAGTAGTAAAAATTAAGCTACCTTTAATTGAACGATTTTTAGGAGAGAAGTTGAAGCTTAAGGGATTTCTTACGCAGATGCACTTTAAGGTAGTATAGAAAGGAGCGAAGTTAGCAACATTGTTAGATTAAGTAGCCTATACAGGATTGTTCCTAATAGGGAGGGCACTTAAGTGGTTTAAGCTATATCTTATAGAAATATAGGCTAATAGCATAACAACTACTAACTAGGACGTACGGTATATATTTACCAGTTGGAACGGGTTTGTGGAATAACTAATGTAGATATTTAGAGACCTAGAGGCTATAACCACAGCGGAATAAAAGCTTTAGAACTTAGTACAACGCACTTTAGTAATTAAGTATATAACACAGTTTTAAATACTAGCTATGTAGGTTAAGTGGAATGATAGGGCGCTTATGGCATAGTATAAATAGGGACTTAAGGCTAAAGTCCAGAACGCAATTATTTTAATAGAAGATGCGGATACTCTAAGAGAGTTAATAGATTAGTTAATAAAGATTAATAATAGAATCTATTAAAGGGAACAAGCTAAGAGAGGGCAAGACAGAGTTCTATAGTTATATAAGGCGCAGAGTACGCAACGACAGATATAGAGTTAAAAATTATGGAATAGCGTAGAGCTAATAGACCTAAGTGGTACCAAAGAGACCTGAAGGTAGGAAAAGAAACTATAGAAACCTAGAGGTTGAGAATTAAGTGATTAAAGGACCTAGAAGTAGAGGCCAAACCAGGGATCTTAGTAGTAGAAGACATTTAGGCGGACTCTATAGTAAGAAAGATAGTTTAAAGATAAAGCTTATATAAATTGTGGAAAACAGGGTTATTTCGCTAGAGACTATAGAGGTGGTTAGAGTAACTACGCGGTAAAGGGAACTAGGCCAGCAGATGGCACGTATATATAAAAGGATGATAGTGCACTATAAGGAACAAAAGAATGTTTAATTAATAGTTTTATGTATTATTATAATAATGTATGCCGAATTTATAAGGACGCTAAGTATAGCGTAAGCTATTGGCTATAGGAGCTATTATTATCTAAGTTTAGAGGAACTAACGAACCAGCTTATAGATTGGATATTAAAGATAATAAATTTAATATAGGCGAAGTATTTACTAATAATAAGGCAATAAAGGTAGCTTACTAGGAGCATGCAAACCTTAGAGAAGTTGAAATAGAAGTAGAGACTGAGACCGTTATAAAACAAGGTTTAGTAATAGGTATTGCAATACTATTAGATATAATTTCCATCGCTTTATAAAATAATAGGAGCAATGTTTAGAAGAAACTAAGTAAGTAGATAACTACTAGTGCTAGCTTATTACTTAATAAAGGCAAAAGGCTATAGGCTTAAGATTCTTAAGAAGAGATAAAAGAAGTTTAAGATTCTTAAAGTGAGATAAGATATACCTAAGGACCCATAATAGACGAAAACTGATAGGAAAGGGCAGTAACTTAGTTTAGTAATAAACGAATAAGTATAGGACGCAAGTTTAAGAACTACGAGTTTGAAGAACGAATAAGAACGTTAGCAATTCTAGGTAAACGCAGTGTTTAGCCTAAAGATTAAATAGTTAATACTAGAATTAAAAAGTAAGACGACTATAAAGATCTAGCTGCAAGACGCAGAAAATAAGAAACTATAGATAAGTTTAGAACAAGAATTATTATATAGCAAGAGTAAAAGCTAGATAAGAGGTCAGCTATGCTAGGTTATATAAGGGATAGAGCACCTATGTAAAGAGTTACTAATAGGCTAAGTGCAGGGACACTTAGGGTAAAGTGGTTAGATAAACTGGAACAAGAAGAGGATCTAGATATTCCAACTAGGTTTAAAGAAAGATATACCAAAGGATGTTATAATATAGCGATAACAAGGTACTTTCTAATAGATAAACTATATATACTAAACTAGTTATATGGAAAGTGGTATAGGCAATAATACAATGATAAATGGGCAGATTTTTATATATGGCTAGACGAAAAAGTTGTCTAAAACTAACCCATTATAGAGAAACGTATGAGTTATATTAAAGGAGTATTAATTATAATGTTAAGGAACCTAGAAGAAGGATCTAGGGACTAGAGAAGTAAGTAACAAATCTTAGTACCTATAGCGGAAATACTAGTGGTTAGGTTAACTAGGTATAGGTTTAAACTTAAGGATAAAGATAAACCAAGAGTTAACCTAAAATATGCAGCGTATTATACACTATTGTGGATAGCTTATGTGGATAATATATATAATATGCATAGAGCACCTAAAGATAAGAACTGGAAGTACCTAGTAAAGATATATTAGGTACTAGAGGAAAAGTGGTTTAGGAACGCTAAGTATATATATAGTTAGCACCTAGTAGAAGTATAAGGTTAAGGAGACTTAATACTTTAACTAGGAAGATTTCTTATAGAAAAATACCTAGATAGATAATAGTGGTAGGAGTGCCTAGAGAACACTTATCTATAGTATATAGAGGAAAAGAAACAAACTAAGTATTAGCTAAAGTTAGACTAAGTATAGGCAGGATCTAGCAGCTAATAGTTAGGAAAAGGGGAGGTGTATAGGACTAAAGGGAACTAGTATTAGAGCCTTAGACCCTTAAAGGAATTTAAGGTTGGCACCTAAATTTAAGAGCTAAGTGGCAAGATCAGCAGTTTAAAGTGTTGGTAGATAGTAGAGCAACTAGGAACCATATATTACCAAAGGCAGTAGAAAGGATGGGGTTACTATATAGATAGAAGAAACACTTATATCTACTTATAACGATTTTAGGAAATTAGATAGCCTATAGAGGAGGTATTATTAATCTTAAAATAGGACCTGTTTAGATAACTATTAAAGGGAGACTAGTTAGAATGTCTTTTAATATCCTACTATTAGAATAGGATAAGGCGATACTAGGAATGCCTTGGTTATAGGAGTACAATCTAAAGATTGATTGGGTTATAGGTCAGGTTGATATTAAAGATACTTAATAGTATAAAGTGCGACAGTAAACCAAGTTGGTATAGTACCAAGTTGGAGTGATATATAAAGAGACTGAGCGAGGCTTAAGTTATATACTAAAGAGATACCACAAGTATGGTAAAAAGTTATAGTTACTAGAAAGTGAAAAGCTGTTAAAGTATGCAGTATAGGACTATAAAATAAAATTAGAAGAGGGAATAAGTCTAAAGTTCTTTCTAATCTACAAGCTTACTAAAACCGAGTTAGTAGCGCTTAAGGAGTTTATCCAGGAGAACTTACGCAAGGGATATATTAGACTATTATAGTTATTAGTAGGATATCCAGTACTATTTATCCTAAAGAAAAACGGAAAACTTAGGATATATATAAACTATAGACAGTTAAACAGTATTACTAGGAAGGATAGGTATCCTTTACCCTTAATTAGCGAAATCCAAGATAGGATAGGCAATGTAAAGATCTTTATAAAGATAGATCTAAGATGGGTATACTATTAGATTAGAATTAAGGAAGGTGACAAATAGAAGGCAGCCTTTAGGTTAAAGGAAGGACTATATAAGCTATTAGTTATGCAATTTAGGCTTATAAACGCACTAGTAACGTTCTAAAAGCGAATTAATAGTGTATTAGAAGAATATTTAGATAAATTTGTTATAGTATACCTTAATGACATTATTATCTACTTAGAGAATAAGGAAGAACATAGAGAACACATTAAGTAGGTCTTAAAGAGACTATAAAAAGAATAGATGCCAGTAGTAATTAAGAAATACGAGTTCTTTACCTAAAAGACTGATTTTGTTGGATTTATTATTAAACTAGGCTAACTTAGTATAGATCCAAAAAAGATTGAGGCTATAGTGAATTGGCAAAAACTAGAGAACGTTACGCAGTTAAGATCGTTCCTAGGGTTTTGCAATTACTGCAGAAGGTTTATAGCGCAATAGTTATAGGATATTAAGCTGTTTACGCGGTTAATAAAGAAAGAAGAACTATGGGTATAGGGAAAGGAGTAATAAGAACTGTTTAAAAGAGTTAAAGAGTTATTTACCTAGGAGCTAGTTCTTAAGATCTATTAACTAGGTCTAGAGACGGTTATAGAAATAGATACATTAAACTTTGCACTAGGGGTATACTTTATATAGAAATATTAAGATAGATGGCACCTAGTGGCATACTATAGTTAAAAGATAACACTACTAGAGTTAAACTATAATATCTACAACAAGGAGTTGTTAGGTATAGTTATAGCACTTAAGGAATAGAGAGTATTCTTACAAGGCATAAAGAAACTATTTATGGTTAAGATGGACTATAAGAACCTTATAGGATTCCTAATAATAAAGGAACTCAACTAAAAACAGGTTAGATAGGCGGAAATGCTTATAGAATACTATTTTGAAATTTAGTATACTAAGGGTACAGACAATACACAAGTAGACGCTTTAAGTAGAAAGGCTAAACTACAAAGTAATAAAAAGCTATTGGGAGCTTTATTACAAAAGGATTAAGATAGATTAATTAGGTATAATTATCTAAAGATTATAGCAACTAAGGAAAGTTAGATTTATAAATTACTAAAAAGTAATTAGATATAGAAGATCTAAGAAGTATAGGCAAAGGATCTAGACTTAGAGCAATATAAAAATAGAGAAGCAATGTATATACCTAAGTCTATTGCAGAAGAATTTGTTAAGGAATTCTATAAGGGAATAATATAAGGATATAACGGAGCTATAGGCTTAGTGTTAAGACTTTAAAAGGAATATATTATTTAAGGAATCTAGGGACTAGTAAGATAAGTTATAAAGAAATGTCTAGATTGCTAAAGGAACAAACTAACGAGGTATAAGCTATATGGAAGGCTATAACCTATTAAGACACTAGGAAGACCATAGGAGGTTATATTATAAGACTTTATTATTAAGTTACTAAAGTTAAGAGATCCTATTATAGGACAAGATTATAACGCGATCTTAGTAATAGTAGACAAGCTAATAAAATGGGGATACTTTATAGCATACACTAAAGAGATATTAGCAGAAGATATCGCTAGAATCTATATAAAGAAAGTATTCGCAAGACATAGAGCACTAGATAAGATTATATCGGATAGAGATCTAAGATTTATAGTAGTATTTTAGGAAGTATTTCTGGCAGAATAAGGGGTTTGCGTAGTAATATCTATAGCGTATTATCCGTAGATAGATAGATAAACGGAAAGACTAAACTAAACACTAAAGCAGTATCTAAGGCATTATATTAATTACGTATAGAATAATTAGGTATTATTATTACCAGTTATATAGTTTATATATAATACAACACTATAAGAAGGAATAGGGACATTACTATTTAAGGCGAATTACGGATATAAGCTAAGAATATCGTTATCGCCATATTAAGTAAAAAAGATGAGTAGCATAGCTAAATAAAGAATAGAGATGTTAATAAATCTTTATATAGACCTTAAAGAAACAGCTAAACTAGTATAAGAATGAATAAAAAGGTATTATAATGCTAAGAGATCTAAGGGACCAGATCTTAAGGAGGGAGATAAAGTATAGCTACTATATAAAAATTTTAAGAGTTAACGACTAAGTAAGAAATTGGACCATGTTAGACTAGGACCTTTTAAAATTAAGTAAAGAATTTTATTAGTCACGTATAAGTTAAACCTACTAGCTAAAATAAAAATCTACCCTATATAATATATCGCAATGCTAGAGCCAGTATATGGAAATATTAAGCCACTAGTCTACGAAGCAGACACGTATAGAGGATAAGAGGAAGATAAATAGCAAGTTTTAAAGATTATTAGTTACAAGGATATAGATAAGGAAACGTAGTATAAAGTAAAGTAGATAGGCTATAGTGAGACTACCTAGAAACCACTAAGCAACCTAAAAAACGCTATAGGAAAGGTACGGGAGTATTAGAAGAAAGTAGGTTAAGTAATATTAATAAGGAAGGATTGCTAAAGAATAAGTTACCTAAGGGGGACCTAAGAGGAGCAATTGCTGAGCTACTTAGAGTTGTTTCCCTTATAGGAGGAGAGCTAGTTCTTTTATTACCTAGCTTAAATAAACCCTGTTAAATAAGTTTCTACTCCTTAGAACGGACCTTCTTACGGATATGTTTAAGATATTAAAGATAAGCATAAGCTAAATGTTAAGCTTTAAGAACGCGTGCGGATTCTTTTAAGGTACGTTAAACCTTAAGTAGCGTGGAGGCTAGCTTACTATTAAGCTTTATAGTAGTAGATTAAACATAAGACCCTATAATAAGTTACTTAGGGAACTTAAAGACTGTTAAGAGTTATAGGACATATACACTTAGCGTTAAAGATAGAGCGAATATCGTAAGACGATTAAACGTTTACTTTAGTACACTTAGAGCAAGAGAAGGGTTGTTAGGATAAAGGACTTGCTAGCGCAACGCATACCAACCCCTCTTTAGCGCAATGAGAGTAAGGGATCGCCATTACCTCGCCTAGCAACAGTATGGAGGAAACTATACGAAGGCGACGCTTAACCTAGGAAAGAGAAGAAGAAGCTTTAGGTATAATAAGTATAGATATTAACTAGAATAATTAAACAGATATTATACCTCTAGTAGACAACTTAGAGATGTTAGGAATCTTTAAGGACAAAGATAAAGAGGAGGGAGATAGTGTTACGGACGCTTTAAGTATAATGTTATAACTACTTAGAGAAGAGTTAGTGGAAGCTAGTTAGTTAATATAGGCATAATCTAGGATAGATCTAGTGGAACTATATAACGAGGAATAGTAACTAAGGTTATATAGTGTTAAACGCGTTAACTGCATTAAATAAGAGGGACGTTACGTTTAATATAGACAACACGTACCTTATATATAAGAGAGGATTTCTTAGGAGTATGGTTGTGTATTTAAAGGACCTTAGTCCCTACTATAGATAGTTCTCTCCTTGTAGTGAATCTTAGAATATAATTGGAGTTAATTTGTTGGGTAACTACTCCACCAGTTATTATTATGTTGTTGTTTTGTTCTTACCTATATACCTAGCCTAATAATAGAACCCACTGTAGTTCCTACTATAAGGTTCCGTTACACTAGTTAGTCTATAAATTGTTTTTTAAACTTGTTAATTAGGTTATAGTACTCTTTAGGCATAAGAGGTTAAGGATTAAGATATTATTTTAGTTTTAGTGCTTTCCTAATATCTTCTATAGTTATAGTAAAGATTTTATAATCTTGTCTTTTTACTAATAAGATAAAAGGCGCGGCCTATATTATATAAATTTTAAGAGGTTTTGACGTAATATCTTTACATTCTTTACTATAATTAGTAGTCGTAGATTTATTATATTGGCTTGAAGTTTATAGTAAGGGTAATTTATATTATATTAAATTTAAATAGTCGTGTATATATTTATAGAGTAAGTAGTTTTTTAAGTAATAACTTTAGCAGTAGGTTATATAGAACTTTAGTATTTCTTTAACCTAGCTAATTAAAGGGTTGTGTTATTTTAGCTATCTATATCTAAGTATTATCTTATAGTACTTTAAGGGTATTATAAATAGGGAAACGTATTTAAGGTGTTATAACGGGACTAGCCCAGTTACAGTAGGAATGTCTCGGTAAAATACTTAATAGATAACTGTATAAAACTATTTATAAACTATTTACAACTATTTGCAACTATCCATAATTATCCGCCGGAGCTTAATATCTTTATAATATAGCGTTCTATAAAAGACTTTTAGAGCTCTTGCTGCACTTAGCCTAAAAAGACTAAACCAACTAAAAGAACCCTAAAAAACACCCTAATAATCCCCTAAGATGCATGCATCATAGGGGAGGCATAGGTAGAACGACGATGGTATACAGTTGCGCGCAACCGCCAGACCTATACCCAATAATGGCCCCCTACAATAATAACAAGGATGGGCGAATACTATACCAGAAAGCGGAAATACCCTAATTAAGAAGGCATCTAATAAAATATAAAGCCTATTAAACGCGTCTAGTATCTAGAACTGTGGGGGAGTATCTATTAGCTATTATAAACTAATATAGCTAGTAGAATGGCTCCAGTCTAGCGAACCTTAGGCGCCCCTCCAGCAAACCCTTAATTAAATCCTCCAACGGCTAAATAAAATCAAAGATAAATAAAACCCCCCCTATAGGCGAACTGTACCTAGGCCGCCGTAGCTGCGCTCCTATAGTATAGGGAACCTACCCCCCTAAAGACAATAACCGGGTATATAATTACAATATAACTAAATACAGAAAAGGCAGAGGAACTTAGGGGACAATCAGAAACAGAAGTTCTTATAAAGATTTATAAGGAGGTCTATAACGCCGTTGCAGTCCAATACCTTAGGAGTGGAGACATTAGAGTCACCCTAAAGGACTAATAGGCAAAGGAACGGGCCATAAGGGCAGGGGACAGGCTAGGAGAGCGTATTAGTATAAAAGTGCTTCGTGAAGATTACCTAGTTAAAGTCCTATTGGTTCCCATAAGCCTTAGGGTAAAAAGGGGACGCTAGGCGGACAATACAGCAACTATATAGAAGATAGTAAAACAAACGGAACGCCTTATATTAGGACTTGTAATTACCCGGATCTAATAGCTTTAATAGGAAAATATAAACCAAGTATATAATAAGAACAATGAGAGGATATAAAGGGCGCCAAAGACTCGCTAGGGAGATAATAGACAAACGCATAGCTCCCTTATTATTAGTGTATATATACTAGGAATGCAAAAACTCCTTATCCAAAAAGGAATAATTATAAATGGCCTTATATATAACACAAGGCTCTATAACCACAGACTACACCTAAAACAATGTTATTGCTATATATAATAGGGACACACCCAATCTATATACGCAGCACAGGTGTGCTACGGCCACTATGTAGGCCCCTATAATATAAGATAATATACAAATCAAGACTAAATAAAATGCGTGAACTGTCACCAAAGCATATATAAGGCGTAGGAGAGAGAAAACTGCATTAAATATAGAAGACAGAAGGAAAGGGCTTAACAGCTACAGGAATAACTGCATACTAGGTTATACAAATAGAAACAACAGGTAATAAGCTAGGGGGATATAGGTATCTTCCCAGCGTTTCCTACCTTTAATATTAGGGGGCTAAGCCAGCCATTCTAAGCCTTAACGGGCTAAAAGCAACGCCGCGTAACATTACCAGACTAAACAGGGATATAAGGGACATATAAAACATAAGGGAGAGAACGCCCAGTAGAAAGACCCCTATGGACGGCTATAGTAAGTTCAAGGCCGGGATAATTAAGAATTAGATTTAACACGGTAAACACAATATATATAGCTGGCTCACAAGGGGCATATAGCCAACCGGCGAGAACGGGGGAAGAACCAGAGGCAATAACAAACTTAGATTTAGAAAGGCTAGTAGGAATACAAGACACAGGAATAAAAAGCTCTATATAAAATAAGTAGTGGCCAGGGAGTAAATATAGAAGATGGAAGTTCTAAACATTTTAGAGAAAGTGGAAACGGAAGAAGCAAGGAGTAAAGGAAAGGCGAAGGACCCCCACTAGGGGTCCGCCACTTAACCATTATATAGTATAACTGCGGCAATACAAACTACCGTCTAGTAAGGCCCCTACTAGACAGTCTAGACCTAGAGAAACACTATATTCTTACTATATAAGAGCCGTATTACAATACCTATATATAATTAATATACTACCCCCAAGGATTCTAGCTCCTATATAAACCAAAAGCAGCCACACGCGTATGCTTTATAATTAGCAAAAATATCAGCCTTGCCTTATAGTTATAGCAGGCAGTTAACCCAGATATTGCAGTTATAACCATTCAGATATATAGGGGATTAGTACAAATTATTAATGTCTATAACCCTAGGGTCGAAGGGGTAGCATAGACAGAGAATATTATATCTATAATAAGCTTGCTAGAAACTAAACACGCAAAGTTTATTCTACTAGGAGATATAAACCTCTACCACCTATGGTAGGGGGGCATCCATATTGCTACTAATTAACAGGCAGAGTGCCTACTAAGAGCTATAGATAATGGGGGCCTTAAGCTAGCTACCCCCCCAGGTGCAATTATATAGCAATAGGGCACTGCTAAAAGTATAATTAACCTTATAATTATGGACGAAAACCTATACTTGAGACTTAAAAGGTGCTCCCCTAAAGAAGAATGGGTACTTACCTTAGACTATATCCCTATCTAAATACAACTAGATCTAGACATTAAGGCGCAACTAAATGGTAAAAGATATGCAATAAGGAAGCTTAATATAGATAGCTTTCTTAATATAATTAAATAACAACTCTAAGACCTAGAAGAAATCTACCTAATACCAAATAAGTAAGGCTTATTGGCTACCCCTAAGGAAATTAATTAAAGACTAGAAAGGATCTAGGCAGCAATTAAAAGTAGGCTAAAAGAGCACTACCTAGTTTTAAAACTGGGCCCCTACGCGTAATACGTATGGTCCGCATAGTGCGCGGCCCTTATAGCCGGCTAACAACAAGCAAGGAGGAAATATATAAGCAGCCACGATTCTAAGGACGAGAGACAATATAAAGATATAAGAAACTAGCTAAAGAATACCCTAAGAAAAGAAGCAAGGAATAACTGGAAATGGTTTATAAATAAACACACTACTAACCTAAGTCTCCCCTATAACAAGGGCCTTTAGACCATAACAAAATGGGTAAAGAAAAAGGCGGGACGCCTAGTAGAAGATCTATACTTACTACCCCTATAAAAAGCAGGCAAACTATAGGCTATAAGCAATAATAACAAGAAGGCAAAGATCCTTATAGAAAGATTTTTCCCTTAACCAGCTCCAGTAGACCTTAGCAATATTACTAGTAAAACACCAGTAACTCGCCTAAGGGTTAACAGCGACATAATAACTAAAGAAATGGCTAGAACTATTAGCCGCCTTTTAAACAATATAGCACTAGGATTAGATGGGATCTTAAACAAAGCCCTAAAGACCTATAGACCACTTATAGCACCTTAGCTTGCAGACGTAGCTAAAGCATACTTTATAATAGGCTACTACCCGCAACTTGGAAGATCCATAATAACGGTTATTTTATAAAAAGAAGGTAAAGCAGACTACTTAATCCTAGGAAGCTACCGCCCTATTGCCTTAAAAAACACCCTAAGCAAAATCTTAGAAAAGGTTATAGCGGACTATATAGCAGATATGGTAGAGGAACACGCCCTACTACCACAAAGCTAAATAGGGGCAAGAAAGAATCGCTTAACGCTATTAGCACTTACACTACTCGCTACTACCATTAAAACTGCATGGGCTATGCGAAAGGACTTTATAGTATTAATACTTAGCCTAGATATTAGCGGCGCCTATAATAATATACCCTATAAGCGTCTCCTATATATTCTTAGGGCAAAGGGCTTCCCAAAATGGATTATTTAATTTGTTTAAGGATTTATAGGCCAGAAAGAAATATTACTAGTCTTTAGCGGATACCAGAGCCCCCCTATCGCAGTTATAATAGGAATACTATAAGGATTACCTCTGTCGCCTATACTATTCCTCTTCTTTATAAGCAACCTGCTTAATACCTTTAAGAAAGGGGCGACCTAGGGGATAGGCTTTGTTAATAACATAAACCTAATTATATATGGGCCAATAGCCGCAGAGAACTGTAGGACACTAGAGAAAGCCTATAATACCTATATAGAATGGGCAAGACAATATAGAGTCCAATTCTTACCAGAGAAATACCAGCTAATCTATTTTATAAAAAAACGTAACCAATCTATAGATCTTTAGTATACAATCTATATCTAAGGCTTTAGGGGTTAACTGGTTTAAGGCCTAAGGGTATTAGAAGTATAGGTAGACAGCAAGCTCCAGTAGAGCGTATATACGGCGTAAGCAGCCTATAAGGGCCAAGTATAGTATATTGCTATGTCCAGGATCGTCAATTCTATATAGGGTCCATGCTTCTAGAGGTTATGCCTACTATATACAGCAGTTATCTGGCTAACTATGACGTATAGATCTAGTATTTGGGCCACTAGAGAAACCAAGAAAGGCCCCCCTAAATTACTCCTTAAACTACTCCAAAAGGTCTAAACAGCCTACCTTAGGAGTATAATAGGCGGGTATAAGCAAACGGCCACAGCACTACTTAAGAAGGAAGCCAATATTCCCCCCCTATAACTATATATTAAAGCCAATGTAATGTAAAGGGTGCAAAAGGAACGCAACTTTAACATTATAAAGTATATTAAGACACGCCTAAACAAACTATAGAGGGACCCTAGGGTGCCCTATAGGAGAAGGAACCAACAACCCTAAAGTAGGGAAGATATATTAGGAAAACAGGTAGAGAAAGTA
>Ga0307507_10001623_pt1 | contig 49787 bp, 61 predicted proteins | sample 7_EM_MG_FD_207223 | JGI IMG/M metagenome (GOLD analysis project Ga0307507, IMG submission 207223) | Populus trichocarpa ectomycorrhiza microbial communities from riparian zone in the Pacific Northwest, United States - 7_EM | ecosystem: Host-associated > Plants > Roots > Unclassified | place...
GCACAGGTAGAAACAATCATGATGAACGTACAGAAAGCACCCCCAAGAGCAACCGCCGACCGCCCCACCGGCCCCCGGGTGGCCCCGGGGCCCGCCCCCCCCCCCCCCGGCCCCCCCCCGGGGCGGGGCGGCGCCCCGCCCCCCCCCCCCCCCCCGGGGGCCGGGGGAGTGAAGGAGAGCGAAGCGGGTGAATTCAAATTCGCTAGAGGCCTTTCCGGAGGTTTAGTTTGATGGAGTAGATGGCTCAGAGGTAGGTTGAGTTTCATCCATTGCATGTAGGCCTAGTGAAACTTCCCGTGAGCAGGACGACCGTCCAACACATTCCACCCAGATGCGCTCAAAGAAAGGAAGGCTTGGAAGACTTGTAGGACCTGTTATGGACCTGAAGAATATGGTATCGTACTATCATAGTATGTTTGATGGGAGGCCTTAAGTAAAGAGACTTGACATTTAATGCCAAACATACAGTAAATGCTCAACGTGCGGCACGAGACAAGGCATGAAACACAACACAAACACCCACTCGGGAAATTCGAGAATCGTATTCATTATCATTCATACATCACTCCAAGCCCTTTGTTTCCACGGAACTGTTCGGTGAGAAATCATTTCAGAGTGACCACTTATGACCAACTGATACCAAGCCGCCGCACAGCCACTCACTCGCAAGCAGTGTAACAGAAGCAAACCCCCCCCCACGGCACGCTGAAGCTGCTAAAAAAAGGCAATCCCTCATCCCAATTCTTTCCCGCCCAATCTTCCTCAACCCCCCCCTTCAAGTACATACTGCAGTCATGCCTCTCACGTCACTCCACAGCACTCTCCAGAGCTCCTATCTACGCAACCACTCGCCCGCCCCGCTCCTCTCCCGCCCTACGAAACCCAATGCCCACTGTATGATTCCCGTACGTACAAACTCCCTCATTCCAAAACACGGAACTTGGTTCGACCCCAAAGATAAGGGCAAAAAGCTCATCTACTTTAGTCCAATCGTCCGATGGCAGCACTTCCATGGCAAGGGTGTACGCTACCCAGACAAACCCAGTAAAACGGAGCAGAGTGGTCAATATATGTCTTAAGTTAAGCGCGATTCAAGTCGATCACTTTTCTAACCGAGCCGTCAAACGAAGCCCATTGTTTACCCTAGTCTATCATCGAGTAATCGTAACTTGGACTACGATATGATATTGCGTAGTATCGGTCAGTACGAGTACGGTACGGTACCGTACCGTATCTTTCCCCACAAACTAAAACAGAAACAGTAAACCCATCCTCCACAAGTGATCACTCCCACCCCGACGCCACTCCGACCGAAGACACACACCGCCGCCCCCCCCCCACCAGGCCGATCATTTCCCCTAGTAGAAGTGCGGTACCCATCGCTGAGTACCGATAGAGCTCAAAAGCGCCCTGCCCGGCCGAGAAACTCTGAACCCCGTACAAAACCGAGCACCTTGGTAATAGCCGAAACGTAAAAAAATAAAGGGCGGATCATAAATGGCGAAATCCCCGTTTCTCGGTTGGTCCGTCTGTTTTCTCTTTTTTTATCTGTCAACAACCTTTTTAAGGCAGCCGAGTTCGAGTGCCGTATGATAGTTTGTCATATACAGTAAGTTAAGCAATCCCTGCATTGAGTGGGAGAAGAAGGACCTGGTGACAAGGGAAACCCGTTTTCCATCAATGCTTTATTGGCTCGGTTAATTCTTATCGGGGGTTACTGCCGTACTTGGACGGTGCCGGGTGCCGGATGGGTGTCTGGCACACTGGGGGCTGTTAGGGTAGGGTTGGAGTGTTAGTGCAGTTTTTGGACCCTGGTTCCCTCATGATGCCTCGCAGCAAGACGGGAAAAAAAAACCCCCCACCAAAATAGTAGAGAAAAAATAATAATTAAAAAAACATGAGCAATTCTGTCCAGTTCACTATGTAACCCCTCATGAGTTCCCACCAAATTGTGCATTAACGTATGATAGCCAAAAATCCAGGGAGCAACAATCTACCATTCACACCATTGACAGACCAGGGAATCTCCTGCTATGTAATCACCAGTGTAGAAGAGTTTAGAAATTCAATTTTAACTGCTTGGAGCTTATACAGCAGCTCATATAAAAAGAGCACAGTACAGTACTATACAGTACATAGCACATATCTCAAAAAGAAAAGAAAAAAATCCCGGTTCCAGAAATTTGCACAGGCGCCAAAACAGAAACTATTCTCAAATCTTGACATGCCCGTCACAACACCGCAGCCAAATATTTTATCGGGACGGAAATTGGATGTGATTGGATGACCTCCCCCGGTTGTCTTGGAAATTTATAGAAAGCATCATTTTTGATGTAAAACGCATTACCGTACCAAACATTAGATATGTCACCGAACTTGCGTTGGTAAGAAATATGCTATTGCTGACCACCCAGATCTGAGCAAAAGGGCCTAATCTTGGTGGCGTGTAATAGCAGTCCCTTTTTTTAATAAAAAAGCTTGGAAATAGTATTATTAGGAGCAGCCTGCGCTATGGGACGTTTGCCGTGATAGCAAGGGACAGACGGGCAGGGTAAACTAGCGGACTTCAAGGGTTAGCTCCGGTTTTACTTGTTGAAGTAGGCTCGAGTAAAGTTTCCTCGGGTCAATTATTTGGCGAAGGAGATTGGTATTTCCAAAGCAGACTTTAGTTTACGTCGGCGACCCAGGAAAAGGACTATCGATTCGCCCTTGCCTTCTGCAGGGAGAGAGAGAAATGGTATAGTAGGAGTTGAAGGCAGGAGGTATACCAAACCCACTATACTACATCAGCTCCTTACAATATCACAGGATATGATACCAATAGCCCTGGCAGCGGGGTCCTCCTGTTGGCTTCTGGGCCCGTCTACCATCTCTACCCACATCCCCTGAAAACCCACCTTGCTTTCATACATACCTTCCTGCCTTCCTGCTTCCCATTTTCCCTTTACCAACACCGCCCAGGCGGGACCAGCTTTACATCAGTATCACATCAAGCAAGGTAAACTCTTCCCTCCTCTCCGAAGGTCCAAATTCCGAGTGATGCACGATGAAAGCTCCTTGCATCCATTGCATCCCCCCCTGTATTTTCTTTTGGTCGCCGAAACCCAAAAGCGGCGACTCCTGCCACACCTTCCTTTTTTCCCAGCCCAACCCACCAGGTTCCAGTCGATTCCCCTTGAGGTACGGGGTACCGAAACTCTGGTACCGAAGACTTACGCCTCCTGTATCTGACAAGAAGCACCTGAAAATACATCATAGTTACACAACCACCCAACTAGCGAGGGAAAGTCTGTTTCATTTTCGGATACTTTATGCCAGGTGCAAGCACTGCACCGCCGAGAGTTAGTGGGAATTATAACACTCGAGTGCGGTGCTCGAGTACAGCATTGTAACTCCCGGACTCGGGGAGGGAGAGGAGATAGGAATAGGTATAGTAGGTACAGTAGACCAAGTACCGAGGATAGGAAGCAGGCGGGGAGAGGGAGGGAGGAGGGGGCCATGACAAGGACGAGAGGAAGGAAGGAAGGGAGTTTGTTGTGAAAGGGCGGCATAAGGGAATGGGATAAGATAACCTAACTTGAAATGGAGAGGATAAGCCGTGGGGGAAACGATAAGCAAGGCTTGCGGGTGGGGTTTTTTGTTTGAGATGGAGGGAGGGGGAGGAGAGGCAGGAATGCAGGGCTCCGGTTGTAGGTGCTAGAAGTTAGGGTTGTCTTTGAAGATGAATTGCAGGATCGAAAGTCGAGGGGTTTTCTGTTCCTAGCTTGTCACTTGGAGGATCGAATTGGGTGGATAAATTGATATGCCTGTTCTGGCCGCAGTGCAATGGTGATGAACCCTCACTGTTCTGTTTGCCCTTTACCGCCACCGATCAGCAAACATGCTCGCGAATCTACGGCAGTCGATCACAGCCTTACTCTAAGTCACAGCCCCATAGACTGCCCATACCGTATGCAACACAGCCATCGGGGCGTCGCCACCCACGATCCTCTTCTTGCAAATCTGGCAGTCAACCCCAGTCCTCTTCCAGCATCCCCCCGGCAACGACTCTAGCTCTGATATCCAGTGATAGTATCATAGGACCCTTCACACATACGGTAGCTATGTCTCATACTCTATCAATCCCTCCCGATACATCCCTCCTTGATCCACTGTTTCCCTCTCACGAACCCGTCTATTCTCCTCCGGAAGGCGCGGGAATCACAGCAGAGAAGGGCACGTGCGGCGGGAAGGCCATCGTATCATATGATAGTTATCCTCCGATGGCTCTTCTGCTCGCCGACCTGAAGAAGTGACGGATATGGTTCTATTGGCCCAAAAGTTCTCGATGTGGGAATGTTTACCAAAATTGTGTGAGTCCGGAAGGGCTGGATGGGTGGTGTTTCATTCGGAAAACATTTTTGAAGTATCATACAGCTTTTTTTTTTTAGTGTGATATGTTCCCGTGCACCGTCGTTGTGATCCGCGCGATATAGGAAGAAACGTAGTACGTGCGATGGATAGGGAAGGAAGGAGGGAGAAGTATTACAATGCTATGATGGGCTCCCGTTGAGAAAGTAACGGTGCGATCCATTGATAGATGGCTTCAGCCCTCGTACTTGTACTCGCACTCGCACTCTGCCGGTGCTCGATTGTGCTCCATAAATTCAGCTTCACCGGGGGTGGTTATCATGGCGTACAGCATATATAATTCCCGTACGGCAACAACCTTAACTTCCACACCAAACATAACCTAAAATAAACGAAGAAAGGAAAGAAAAGCGACAAACACGTAGGACAAGCTGAGTTTTCATTCCCTCCACTCTTTCTTGGAGGGTTTCTGCCTTCTTTCTAACTGCCTTTCCTGCCTGCAACTCCCACTGTCTAAGAAACGCCCCACCTCCCACCCAAAAAGAAAAGAGACAAAGACATGGTGCTGTAACTCGCACAAATACTCGTAGTTGACTTATCCAGCCATCAATTGCTTTATTTTTCTATTTCTTTTTTCTTTTCTTTTTTCTTTTCCTTCCTTTTTTTCCGCTCTCACAGTTGAAACCACGGGAGTATGTAAGTTAGCTGAGTCAAAAAAACAAAAGAGGTAACACGGATACCCGCAGACCTTGTCCGTTCCGTACTTTGTAACCAATGTGGAAAAAGGGGAGGAGCGAAGGGAAAGGATGTGGTACAGTAGGTCAAGTGCCGATAAACGGAGAATAGCAAGATAATTGTGGACGGGGGAAAGGAGCGAAGGAATGAAGCCAACCTCACCGAACGAACCTTTGTCATGAATTATAATCTGAACCCCTTCCAAAATCCCCGCTTGCGAATGCTCCTGCTGGGGGTGTTATACCGGCACGGTAATCCCAAGAGCAACACAATTGCGATAGAAAGGTCCCGGGGCATAATGGCTTGGCAGGCCGTGCGAACATGATGCTAGCAGCGAATGAACAAGCAAGCATAACAAGTGGGTAAAAATATACAGATAATAGGGCTTAGAGACAGATAGGTACATATCATAATAATAATTATAGATAATAATATTATTGATATTTGGTATGACTTTCTTTGCTCTTGGTAGCTTTTTTGTGCCCCTCTTTCACATGTTTCCAATTATTCTATTCACTGCATTTAATTTAATTTAACCTTTTCTATTCCTTTCTGTACAGCTTTTCCAAGTTCTTCTGCATTTCTAGGTTCCCTTTTAGGACTAAAATTTACTTTGAGAAACTGACTTTTAGCATAATGTGTAAGATATTCTCATTGAGGTTGAGTGGTGGGAAGATAGAGTCAATTATGTAAGAAGAAGAAGGAAAAATGCTTTCGATTCGGACCCAATGGAACTCAATAACTAAGTAGGACCTTCTTACCTTTCTCAATACAATGCCTGAACATATTGAGACAGTTATAGCTGTCAATTATAGGGATACTTGGTAGTAAACCGCCTTTTTTCGTTATTATTTTTCCTAATGTTTAATTTCTGTAACTCTTTTTCCACAGACATGTCTGATATCTAGCTAATTCTATCTTTATTTGCTTTCTCTTTCTCCACACCTCTGACCATTCCACCAACATCTTGGCATATTTTTCCCCCTGCTTCCGAATACTACTTCTTGCCTGGGGCAAGTACTGTACGAGTACGGTAGTTTCTGGAATGAGGAGAAACCTGCATGTCTATTCCGCGACCGACCACAGGATCTGTCCGAGTCCGTAACCTCCCCGATTGCTTACCAGATGGAGCATTTTCTTCTTCCCATCTTCATCGTGCACATTGGCTCAACCCCCCTCCCCCCAATTCAGGCTTCTTTTATTATTATTTTACTTCCTTCTTGAGCAGAGTACGGTGCCATATCACTAGGCTATGCTGAGTAATTGATCAGCCCTTACCTTTCCCTAACCCAATTCACCCTCACCGCGGATACCGGTAATGGAAATAGGGAGGGGTGGTGACCGAACTCGCATGGGAAGCATAACATACGCCGGGAAGAAAGTGAGCGAAGCAATGAAGGGTGCAACAGTATACCGGATGACAATAGATTATATTAAATGACACTCCACTCCTTCTCCTTGTTGTCACCGCCGTCGTTTGATCAAGGGCTAACTACGCCCTAACCGTCGCGTTAGATCGGGGTTGGTACAGCACTCGACGGTAATTATCTTACTAGGCGTCGTTCCACCCCCTGGAACCAACGCGTATTGCAAGAACGCAACACAACGCAAGGCAACGTTCGGCTGGTCAACGTCGTCTTTGTGTGATATCAGACCGGACTGTAATAAGCAAGTGAGTGAGTGAGTGGGGACGCGTGATCTGGCGTAATAACGGTTGGAGTGTACTTGTATGATCCGGTATGGGAGGTATAATAATAATAATAATAATAAGTCTGTTGATGCAGCACTCGTAGAGAGAGAACTCCAGAGTTGTATTGAGTTCCAGTTCTGGAGCTGTCCTGTTATGAGAGCGAGCGCTGTCCTTTTTCGGCAGGGGGTACCAGTACTGTAGGGGTTTATTTAGCTATTACCATTTTGGGATGGCCGCGTTACTGAGGAAACCCAGGGTCCTTAGGCCAGGGCTAGGGAGCATGATTAGGCCAGGGCTAGGGAGCATGACAGTGCTGTTCCCGGCAACCGATGCTCTAGGCTGTGGTGGGTACTGTATGATTCCATGCATAGCTTCCCGATTATTGGTACCAATTGACTAGACAATTGCTTGCTTTTTGGGGGATTGTAATACACCCCTTCTTCATGCTTACAGTACCGGTATTGTATGATACGGTACTTTGCTTTGCTAGGATATTGTTTGATCCGGGGAGAAGTGAAATGCTTTTTCTTTCTTTTTCTTTTTCTTTTTTCTTTTTACTTTCCACCTCGCCCAACCAGCGGTGGTGGAGGCCAGGCACACTGCATATTGTCTATACCGTGCTGTGCTGATTGTAACTTGCAGAATGATGGGCAGATCACAACCCGTTACAAGAAAAGCAAGGGCCACAAGCAACCTTACGGTATTGGTACAGTACCAGTACCACACAGCACGATGAAAAAAAAAAACCCCCCCCCAGCGAACCAGTAGACTGAAGTTCAACCTGACGGGCGTGGCAAAGGGGAGAAAAGACAAATAAAAATTATTACCTGTGCCACTAATCCCTACCATCACCCCTTGCCATCTCTCCTCAGTAAGCCGGATTTGCTTTCTTTTTCAACCTCTCACTCTCACAATAACAGTATCATAACCTATGGCAACATGGTGCTGGCCTTGTTGCTGTATCAGTTATTTCCTTCGCCCTGGACTCCCCCTCCCCCTTCTCCACACCTTTCCTTTGTTGACTGCATAAGGATACTGGTGCTCGAGCAAGAGCACTAGTACTAGTGCAAGCACATATGAATAGCTGGGTTTACTATCATCGAGGGGACCTGAATGCGTCTGGGCAGTGATTTAATGCTCATGCCGTACTGTGCCGTACTCCATTCATATCTGCCGTTCGTTACCGTTCGCTCTTGATCTTGCTTCTACCGTACCGTAATACCTGCCTCCCTTTTCCTCTCCTTACCCGCTCACTCGATATGAGAGGTCCTGTTCTGTACATGTACTCGCTGGATTGACCTGGCGTCTGCATAAAACACCTATCCTATCAAGGAATACAGACAGACAGGCAGGCAACGTCCTCTTCATTCTTTTGTTATAATTCGCTCTTTTACGGTTCACCGCGACCCCCCCTGCTTTGCATTTTATAGGCGGAGCGTAGTATCCACTTTCTCTCCATTCAGGCCTCTGCCCTTCCCCCGTGCCCTCCCCCTCTGTTGATCTCATATGCAACGGTCTCGGGTGAATTCAGGTTTCCAAGTTTTCGGGACACGAGGCCAGGGGCCTAGCTAGTCTTTTGGATTGATTTGCTCACGACTGAGCGGAAAAGTAAGTGCGCGGCCTGAAGAGGTCTTTTTTTATTTTTTTCCCTCCTCTCTTTTTCCCTTTTTCCCTTTTTCCCTATTCCTTTACGGACTCTATTTTTTGCTCCCCTTTTTTGTGCTAACTCAAGACAAACCTAGGCAGGCAAGACAGACAGACAGAGAGTATCTACCAATTGGAAAGTCTCTCCTTCACCAAGAATCATAGTTTTTTCTCCTAAAACCCGCTCTCGATTTTTTTCCTTTTTCCCCATCACCCGCAGTGTTTCTTTCATACTTCAATTGCGAACGTCTCGTTTTTTGGCTATCCGTGAGCCATTGGCAGGCTGTAATTGGGTTTCATCAAAGCGTCACGGGGGATACTAGTGAGGTTGGGGGTGGATAGTGGGGAGAGAAAAGAAAAAAAAGAGAAAAAAAAAATAGGGATAAAAATAAAAGACCCAGGACCCAAAGAATCATCAGAACAGGGTGCGTTTTGCAGTAGGCAAGAGAGAGATCTGGGGATCCCAAAGAGAAAAAAAAAAAAGATTGGTTCATTCGGGGGACCCCCCACGTATCGGCATTCAACTCTTTCGAGCCTTTATTTTGGAGTTAGGCCTTTTTGGAGGAGGGTCCCAGGGTATTGGGAAGCATCCGTGCGGGTTTCAGGCCTCTTTTTCTTGTTCGGCGCAGCACACATAGCGGGCAAGACCCAAAGCCAAGGGGTCGAAGGGGGCGAGAGGAGTGGCTGGCGCCGTGTGGTACCCACTCTTATAATTCCGGGCCCGCTCCCACTATCCATTCTTACTCCTTCACCGTGGATAACTTCAATTCTCTCTCGTTTGGCGTCAAGAAGCCCTCACGACGGAAAGATTCGACAGCATCAAGTGCGAGGCTGTTGGGACGGACCGACATTCCGACATCGCCATCATTATTACCAAGGAAGCTTCTCGGTTTCTTCCATTCTTCCTCATCTTCTGGCCAGGCTGCCGACATGGCAATCTATTCAATGGGCCCACGTTCGGCCTTCTCTGACTCTTCATCTTCATCACTCGTAGCTAGGCCAACTGATAAGTCTTTCCTCAAAAGGTGGTTCAATAGAGGTAAGCCTAGAGCGGCAACCATCCCAGTTTCACGCTCAACCTTCGACCTGTCCGAGAAATACGCACGTCATGAAAATAAGTTATTCGCTCTACCACCTTCCCCGCATACCCACCCTCTCCTCTCAAAGCCATATGCACGAGATGAACTACGGCCTCGAAGCTCGACAAACCATCTACGCCCGGATGGAAGCATTGCAGCCGGCGGAGATGGTTCCATCCATGCTCGTAAGGCTGCACTTATGAGGCCTGCAGGGCGATCAGTAGATAGTGGAGTGAGCCCAGAGAGGGAGAGGGAGGTGAATGCGAGGGGCATCCGGGAGCGAGAAAAGGTAGCAAAGGAGGCTGCGGTAGAGGGCAAATACGTTCAGGAGTGGGGCTTTTTTATCAAGTGTTATGCGGAGGGACGATTCAATGTATCGAATCCCCCAGACCCACCACCGCGGAGGCCTGACTTCGATCATCTTACTGCTCCACTGCCGCCGAATGAGAAGCAAAGACTCGAGGTATGCATGCTTGGTTAGCTGTAGTAGTGCTTTGATGACTAACACTTAATAGGCTGTTAATGCCTGTAACATCTCGTTACCCCCAGCTGCAAATCACAAATACCACCGCCTTATTCACCTTGCTAGGAGAGTTTTTAATGTACGGATGGCTTCGATAAGCCTGATCGATGAAACTGTTGAGATCTTTAAAGCCGAGTACGCGTTCAATAGGAAATACGTTGATCGAAGTGAAAGTATTGGCGCTCACGTGCTGTTGTCGGATGAGCCGATGGTCCTACTGGATGTTACAAAGGTGTGTAACAATCAAAGTTATGTGCGGGCCAACGCTAATAGCTGCCTAGGACTGGCGATTAAAAGGAAACCCGCTAGTTAAGAGCGCACCATATATTCAATTTTACGCTGGTGCCCCGATTGTCACTTTTGATGGGCGAATCATCGGAACATTTTCGGTATTCGATGATGCGCCACGGGATTCCTTCGGCGTTGGCGAGAGGCGAAAGTTGATAGATTTCGCTAGACACGCTATGAGTGAGATCGATAGTGTTATAACAGAGCGTGATATGCTTAGTCGACGGGCTCCTGCACCTGTTGATCTACGGGTGTTGCATGAGCAAGCCCAACGATCACTTGTGCTTGATAAGCCTAAGGCTTCAAGGGATGGGACCCCCGTATCCCCTAAGTCTTCTCCTAAGCCTGCTCAGAGCCCAGCGAGTTCAAGAACAGCTCGAAAGCGTGATGCCCCGACTCCAGTAAACCGGCCAGTAGCCATTCGCCCTGGGGGAAGGCTCCCAACTATCAACATCCCGGTGGAACCTGAGCATGGCAGAAATAACAGGACTTCTGCTAAGATTTCTGATATGCCCACTCCCCCGCACACTCCTAGCAGACCTTTCTCCCTCACTGCCAATAACTCGGGTCCTTTGAACCTTACCGCTCCTCCAAATTCAGTTAATGAGGCTTCTTCTCAAGGTGCCTTAGAAGAGGAGCCTGCTGGCCACCAAGCACGTTACAAGCAGCGGAAGCCTCTTCCTCCAATCCAGACACCTGGACCACGAGAGGTTCCACTTCAGATACCGTTTTCTCCTGGACCAATTACATCTTTGGCTGAGCCTTCTTTTGCTACTTCCATCATTGCTCGATCACTAAACTACGATTTTGTCTATCTTCTTCGGGTGTCTCCTGTTACTTCACAGGAACCCAGAATCCTTCCGTTCGAGCAAGAATACGCTGGCGATAACTTTCACACCAAGGTTCTTGTCGCACATGGGCTTCCTAACCCACTTCCTGTCTTTGATGCAAATCTGCATTTGCGGGCGCTTCGAAGTGTAGGGGGACTTGTTTACCAAAACCCTGCCAAGTCGCGAGACGAGGATGATGTTGGATTCCGCTCGGGCATACTGCTACCCCTGTTGAGAGATGGGATTGACAATAGCCCGGATGAGGGCTACTCTTCAGCCACCACTACGACTGGGAAAGGATTCCAGCAGAGCGAGACTGCATGCACAGGTGGAATAGTGTTAGCAGCATTCACGCGCAAAGACGGGAGAGACTCCCTCCCGCCTTTCACAGCGGACGAGGTCCGATGTCTTCGGGAATTCGGAGAAGCAATGAAGGATATCCTCCTTCGAGTTGATCGAAAGTTTTAGATCTATTCATTTACCTGCACAAATTTTGTCCGATTCAGAGACATGTACACAATACCGTTATCGTTTTCCTTTGTTTATTGGTTTTATCTATTGGAATTCCTGGAGTTTGGGAGGAATTGTGCTTTTTGGTTTTGATTTTGATTTGATGCCTTTCTTGTATAATTTTTATTAACCCTCTTGCTCAATGCATATTCACTGATCATATTATTTATTTTCTTTTTGTTTTTAGTAGGGCGGGAAAAGAAAGGGATTGGGGGGTCTCATGCGTGCTTTGGTTTTCTTTTGTTTATGTCTTGCGTCTATCTGTCTACCCAGTCTGGGACAATGGGGGGAACTGTTTCTTTTGTTTCGTGGACTACCGGGTCCTCTCTATCTTACCTTTTACTGTTGGCAAAGAAAATGGGTAGGGCCTCGTGGGTATCTTGGAATCATTTTTATCTTTTTAGCCTTTCTGTATTTTTTTTGAGTCCTATGGGACTGGGGGGATGGATGGGTTGGTGCGGTATATAGTACAATCAAGCAAAGCACCTGTTGAGCAAACGGGTAGTGCGTCATCATCATCGTATCGTCATTCTATTACGGACGTGAGGTGAGGGAGCTTTTTTTTTTTCGGAAGAAATGGATTGAGTATTAGCCCGTCAAGCAAGAAATGAATATAATAAGGAGGTAAGGCAGACAGGCGAGACAGGTGGACGGTTTGGAAGGGAAAAAGTTTGGAAAAAGAAAGAAAAAAAAAAGGAAAAACACCCATACAAGCAAGAGAAAAAAATTGGCCAGAACCGGAAGATTACCCAATGCCTTCCCCCCCCCCCCAATCCCCCTAGACCTCCGCACATTATCCTTCCCCCCCCCTCCCCTCCCCAATCCACGCCAGATGCTCAATCAATCAGACAAACTGCCTCAACTTCGTAATCTCATCCAACAACTCCTGCAAATCCTCATCGCTCTTCTTCCCCTCAATGCTAGGAATAAGCACCTTCGCCTCCTCCGCAGTATCACAGCAAAGCGTCCCCAACTGACTCTTCTCAAAGGCGACGAGATCCGTCTGCAGCGCCAAGATGCGCTCAACAGCCTGCACGCTCTCGCGCTGCTTGAAACGGGAAAAGACTTCGAGGTATTGTTGGGTTTTTGTGACTACTCTTTTTTTGCGTAGACCTCGGCGTTAGCTATCCCATTCTACTCCGCTAGAAGAAGCGGTGGCGGGGAAGAAGTGGACATACTCGTTATCGGGAACCTTGAATTTCCCTTGCTCGCGCCTGTGATTGAATACCGCTGTCAAAACCTCCTTCGTCTCGCTGAGGGTTAGGCTGGAGACGTTTTGGAATTCGCCGAGTTTTAGTTCTGTGCCTGCTTCTTCGTCGCCGTGGATTTGTTCCTTTGCGCGGGTGAGGGGGGTGTGGGTTGTTGTCATTTTTTTTGTTTTCCCTTTTTTTATTTTTTATTTTTGTGGAGGGGCAGTTGTTGTCGGAGGGTGGAGGTGGATGGTGGATGGTAGATGGTTAGATGGATGGATGGAAAAGGTGGTTTAAGCTTTTGTAGATTATACTTTACTGGTCTGGTAGGGGCAGCATAGTAAGTTAGGTCTGGCGGGCTAGGTTACGGGCATCGTAACCAAATGCACGCCAAGTATTATTATTTTTCCCATTTGCTAAAGATGGGAAGTTTTGAGAACTTCGACGATGATACCGGCCTACCTACCTACCTACTCACCACCCCTCAAACCTAACCGGCAAAACCCATCCACTCACAATCAACCAACCAACAACACAACACAACAATTACCAAAACAATGGTCATCCTCTCCCTCCTAATCCTAAACAAAGCCGGCGGCCTAATCTTCCAACGCGACTTCAACGAGGGTCTCAAGAAGCTATCATCAAACGACTACCTAGTCCTAGCCGGAACCTTCCACGGCGTACACGCGATAACATCACGCATCTCACCCGTGCGGGATTCGGGCGGTGGGCTGGAGGTCTTGGAGAGTGATAGGTTTAGGATGCAGTGTTTTCAGACTCTTACCGGTATGCTATTTGAAATGTTATCTTATCTTCTCCTCCACTTTGGGGATGGAAGGGATGGGAAGGGAAAGGAGGAGGGCTGACTTGGAGAATGGGGGGGGGATATTGTGTCTTTTTTAGGAACAAAGTTCTTGATCTTTGCCGAATCGAATCAGCCGAATATTGATGTTGTGGTCAAGAGGGTTTACGAGCTCTATGCCGATTACGTTATGAAGAATCCGTTTTATCAGATTGAGATGCCGATTCGGTGTGAAGCTTTTGAGAGGAATTTGGTGGCTTATATTAAGCCGAAGCAGTAGGGTTACTACTGTACCGTGCTGCATGGTTGGGGAGGTGTTGGATGGGTGAAGATAGAATAGCAGCAGTAATGTTGAGGGAAGGTGCTTTCGATAATACGCTTTTTGAAGAGGGAGTGGGGGGATTTGTTCTTTATCACAGTTTCTTCACCGGTCTTTTAGATTTCACTTCACGCATACCATGATAATGAATAGTCTGCTTTGGGTGTTTGCATTTTTCCCGGGGAACTTATTATATATATATGTTGTACAATCGTTCGGATTATTACTACCCTCCGCGCTGGTCCGCCCGTCATCGCAATAACAACGTAAGCGATTCCCTTTTGGCTTCCGAGATGATAAAAAAAAAAAAAAAAAAAGACTTTTGACCTCCCTTTACTTTTTTTTTGGTGTCCGTTTTGCCAGTTTTTTTTTTTAATCCTTCCTTCGGCACCACCCGGAACCAAGCTTGTATGGTGTCTTCCACTTCTTCGTTTGATTTAGATCTTGTCCTGGACACTTTCCTGTGCCGACAAATGAAATAAAGAGGGGAAAAAAAGGCGGGTGGTGGGGATAAAGGTGAGAGGGGGGGAGAAGAAAAAAGTTAAGAGGGCTCTCGGCGAGAGGGAATAGTAATAGAACTGAATACTTTCGTGAGAAAAGGGTCTAAAAAATACCAACCCCTTCCCACACCCCGTGTGCAATGCTGTGAGTATACGCCTGAGGGTGAAAACTTGGCGGAAACCATATGGCAAAAGGGATATTTAGACAACCTCACCCAAGAAAAGGAAATTGGCTGAAGGAGAAAAAAAAGGGGAAATAAAAGACTAACATCCTGCCTCCAGAATCGTAGACAGATAAAGAAACCGTTGATGAGAAAAAAATGAAAAAGAAAACACCGATCATTCGCAACGCCATTCCGTACTATCTGACCTGGAACAAAGGAGGTAAAGCAAAACTGAGTCCGATCCTAGCAATGACCCTTCATGAACAGTAAGAAAAAATTAGCAAGATAAGGGAAAGTGAGAGTAAATATCAACGATCCATCTTGGGAGGATCTCCAAGGATCCCTCCAAGCTCGTTATTCCCTTCAGAGCTCTCCCCTCTGTCGCTTTTGCTCCTCTTCATCTCAGGAGCTACCCCTCCTCTTCTAACCCGACTAATCATTTCTGATATACTCTTGCTCTTACTCGGCCTCTTTCCGCTAGCTGTGGAAAGCTCATCATCAGCATCCGCATCTTCGGGCCTGAGATGTCGGTTCTGTTGTTTCTCTTGCTTCTCCTTCTTTTTCTCCCACGATGTTCTCTTAGCCTTAGCCTTGGACTCCGGAGAGGAAGGAGAGCTATTCATCATTGATGGGCCGAACGATTCCTTGGCCTTTGTCGGAGAAGGCGGGTTAATCCGTGAGAAATTTTTGGGCGGCGATTTCCTAGCCGACTCCTCGGAGGGGCTGCGGGTTCTTCGAGGAGGAGAAGACCTCTTTGGTAACATGTTTAGTCTTCCCATAGAGGGCGGAGGTGTTTTAGACTGCGCGGGTACAGAGGCAATTGACAACGGAGACCTGGAGCGATCAACAACGGGAGGAGAAAATATTGGCGTAGAAGTTAGAGATGGCGGGAGCGGAGTCATTTCTGGCGGCGATGGGAGTGGTGGAGGGATATGATCCAGCATTCCAGCACTTATGTGCGTTGACAGCGGAGAGGGCATCCGTTCAATGGAGCTTGAGTGTAGCCTAGGTGGTGCGGTTTCATGGTGCGCAAAGCCCGTCGCCTGTGGAGCGTTTGAGGATGTGGTAGAGGGTGGCGTGCTAGACCTTGGGATGGAGTTCTTCCCGATATACAACTTCTCCCATTCATTCGTCGTGGAACGTGAGATCATAATAGGCTCGGTACCGCTTGCCACAGACGCAGTTTCGTCTTCATCCATGGAAGAGAATTGCTCAGAAAAGCGAGGTCCCGCTCTCTGACTGGACATAAATTTCTCAACTGTCGGGGACACTCGCTCAGATTCCTCACCGGAGCCGGATGGCTTCTTGATGCTGTGGGATTCTTTCCTATCGGCAAGCGTTGATCGCTCAGCATTTGGCGGCTTCCAATTGCAGTTCCTCTCCAAAACATCTGTTAACTTTGCTGGTGTTGCAGGCTTTTCTATTAGCTCAGTGAAGTGGTGGGGGTCACTGAGGTCCTTGAGGTATCCTGTTACCGCAACAATTGGCGTGTTCGAGTTGGGGTTCTTGCTTGAGCGAATCATCCTCGCCACATCTTCGCCATTGATCTGAGGAAGTTTGAATTCCATAAGGATAATATCGACTATAGATTATTAGCAATAGTATCTCTTAGAAGGTTGGGGGATGCAACATTTTACTTCGCCCATAGCATAGCGCATAGCTTCTGCACCGTTGTCAACACAGATGGTTCTGCATCTCAACTTTTCTAATAGCCTCTCCATAACTAGTTTGGAGACCGGATGATCCTCACACACTACCAGAATTAGTAAGGTCCAAGATGAGCCAGAGTGTGAATACATACCTAACACATCCAATGGCCGGAACATTGGGCCACCTTCGCTCAAACTAATATTAGACATCCTCCTAGAGCTTTGCCGCCGCCGCTGCACCCGCAAAAGAGCGGTACTTTTAACATCTTCGTTATCAGAAGACGAGGGTGACATGTCAAAAACTTGGCTCCTTCGCTTCTGATGTCTAAAGCTCTCCAACAAAAACCCTGGTTCACTATCTGTAGATCCGATAGTGAGCGATCTTACACGAGGGTTAGCAGTTCGTCGGTGAAGAGGGTTTTTTGATGGAGAGGGCTGTGACCCAGCGCTCCCTAGTGGCATCTTGTCGTGGGAGGATTTCGTAGGAGATGTAGAGGTGGATATCGGGGCTGGCACTTTTGGCTGAGTCTTTACAGGCGAGGATGCAGTAGAGGAATTTTGGGTCGATTTCGCTGTGGTGGGCAAACGCGGAATATCAACAAAAGGGCCCGGCTGTGGAGCTATTATGGGTTGTTGGCTTATAGAGGGTTGGTTACTGGAATTTTGAGAAACACTAGACGATGCACTAGCGTTAGAAGTCTTTCTTTTCTCACTAATCCCCGTTGCCGTGAATGACATTAAGAGCGGCGACGAAGGTTGCGAAGCACGAGCAGGGGAGGAATTGGAATTGGAGTGGTGCAAGTTTGATGGAGAAACCGGGCGTTTTCCACCGTTCTTGGAAGGATTGGATAGAGTCCTGGACAGTGATTTGGAGGAGAGGATAGGACTACCTTCTGCCGAAGGCGATGAGGGGTTTGATGTGGCGAGGGCCGGTGTAGACTTGAGCGCCTCTGTCCGAAGTTTTTGAATGACATCCTTATTGGCTTTCTCTAACACGGGTAAATTTTTGAATGTAAAGCTGCCGAAATCATCTTGAGCATTGGGTTCACTAAGTCGTCTATTCCTTCCCTCACGGACATGGGGAGGAATGGAAAGAGGCATGAGTCCCCGCTTGTTGGAATTGACCTCTCTTCTCGTGCGGGATACTGCATCGTGTGGACGTTCCGGTAAATCTGCACCGGGCGTTAAGACCTGAGGCGAGGCAGATTGGTCTTCAAATTCCTCCACAAACGACTGCAAGGTTGCACCTCTGGAATCAAAATACTCTGTATCTTCGGGATCTTGGGGCGTTGGTACAAATGATGGCTGCTCTTCAAGTAAAGTCTCCCAATTGAGGTTCGCGAACCACGGGTGCTTTTTAACCTCCTCCGCGCCATTTGCACCTAGTCGCTGGTTAGGGTCGGTACACATGAGCCGATTCATCAAATGCTTTGCCTCGTCTGAGATGTCGTCATCCTCTGGATCTGGCCAGTCAATCCTTCGGTTCAATATGTTCTCAAACACCTTGTCATGAGTATCCGCATGAAAGGGTGGATACCCATACAAAAATTCAAACAAAATGCAACCGAGAGACCACCAATCACTCATCTCATCCTGTCCACTGCCCTTTATAGTTTCCGGAGCTAAATAGTCAGGGGTACCAACGAACTTTCGGTTATTATCCTCGGGGTCAAAGAGAGCTAGTTGAGGCGGCATCATTGGTTGGGGAGGATGTTGGATCTGACTCTGGGCTGGGCTAGGATATGAGGTCATATGTTGGAGGCATAGGCCATTGCTGAAGTCGCTTGAGGTACTGCTCTCACTTTGAACGTCTTCGTCTCCTATAGGGGTCTTCCGATTGTGGAAGAGGGTGCTGTGCATATAGGGATCATTGAGGCTGAAGCTGCCCAGCATGGAGATCAGATGATCGCTCCCACTGGTATCACTTCTCGGATTAGATGATCTTCTCAAAGAGTTCTCTCGGCTAAGGGTATTCTCGCGACTGAGATTGAAATATGATGGAGTAACCAATTGGGCATTGGCATCCGGTGTTATAAGAGGGGTAGAAGAGGGCGAGCTATTGGGAGGGAAGTCAAAAGAAGTGGACCTCGAGGATGCCACTGACCTCGACCTGGCGAAAGGGCCTTGTTTCAACAGATCGGGGGTACTCTCGGAGGATTGAGTCTGGGCCCGCTTCTGTCTTCCCAATAATCCCATCCGAGATAATCCAAAATCGGTGAGCTTGAGGTGCCCTTTTTGATCAATCAAAAGATTATCAGGCTTCAAGTCACGGTGAACTATTCCTCGACTATGAAGATGCTCCACCCCAAGAACTACTTCGGCAAGATATTTTTGAGCCCATTCTTCAGGAAGACCAGATAACACCTTGATAAGCGCAGCACAATCACCTCCATTCAAATACTCCATCACCAAGTAAAGATAATCCTTGCTCGCAAATGTCCAGAATAACTTAGCAACAAAGTCGCTTTCTCCCTGTACCATCATTATAGCTCTCTCCGCCCTGACATTTGTAACCTGATTCTTCGCAATCATGTCTGCCTTTTTCAGCACCTTGATCGCAAAATAATCACCCGTAGACTTCTTCTTAGACAGATAGACACTACCAAAGGCACCCTTGCTGATGGGTTTAATGATCTCGAAATCTTTGATAGAAGGCGGCACAGCACGATTTTGTTGTGTGGGGTTCACACCGGAGAGCCGCGGGGAAGCCGGTGGCTTGCTAAACTGATCTGATGAGGTCACAGATGACTGTCGCTTATGATGGAAGGCGTCAAGAGCGGGAGAGAAATCGCCAGTAGAAAGCAAAGGGGAGGTTATTGGCGTGGGCATACTGTCATACAAGACAGACCGAGGCTTTTGGATCCTAAGAGGAGATGATGAAGGCGGAATCCTAGCAGGTGATGCCTGACGCCGCGGAGAGTTACCACCTGTCACAGAGGGATAATTTTGCCTTCTCTTATCTCTGGCGGCGTATACCCTACTCACTGTTAGTTCGTGATCAGAGACAGGGCTCTCTGTCTGTGGATGCCCCATGGCAGCGGCAAGCGATGATCTGCCACTTGTATCACTATCTGCTCCTTCATTCTCAAAATGTATGCTAGTACGATGCCCTGCCTTTTGCCGTCTACTATTCATCCTCTTTAAGCCCTGCTGGGATTTGGGTGTAGAACATTCCATTGGGCTCGTAGAACCCGATTCCGCGGGGGAAGAATGCCTTCTCAGGCGCCCCCGTGGGGGACCAAGCGAGCTATTACTTCTCTGTAAGGCTGGTCCGAACGAGGCCGCAAAAAAGGGGGTATCATCTTCAATGTCTGAGCCATCGCTATACTCCTCGTCCGGAACATCACTTGCCAACTCAGAAGCCTTTCGTAGTGCCTCGTCAATACAATCTTGAACAAGCATGCTAAATTCTAGCCGTATGCGTTCAGAGTATTCGATCGTGTTTCGGTGACGGAATACAGCTTCTACCTTTGCCTTAGCAACAGCCTCTGAATCCTGACATAGTAAGGCCAATCCCTTTTCCTCATCTAAAGTATTCGTAGTGGGCGATGACCACTGAAGGACCTGATTGATACGTGCTTCTGATTGCGGGGATTGGGTACGGAACGTTCCCAATTCAACAGCTCCATAGGACTCCTTAATAGCCGGTGTGCTAATCTCCATCGCAGTATCACACAAATCGAGTAGTAGTTCTACAATTCGCACTAACGGCCGCCGCGCAGGGAAGGAGCGGGAGCGGCCTAACCCGCCAGCGGAGGAGTCACGAGGCCTTGGAGGTGGTGTTCCCGGAGAGGCGGTACCAGAGGATGGAGTTGACGACGAAGGACCTATAGGTAACCCCCGATATTCGATTGGCGAAGGCGCAACACTGATCTCACCGGAAACTGGCCGAGAAGAACGCCGCTCCATTGCGTCCAGAATCTTGACAATTGCATGTCTATGCATGCCCAAGTTCTCCTGGCATAATTGAACATCGCTCTCCGCCTTGTGCTCCAACATGCAAAGCTCCGAATGTTTCTCAAACCACCAAGGCTGAATATGTCGCTCACAAATACGACAAAGTACCGGCATCGGTGGAGGATTGTTAGCTGGGTCCACGGCACCTTGTTCTGCCAGACTAGTCAGGTAACGAGCCAGCATCCCAGCTCCAACACCAAGTGACTCGACAAGAACTGAGGGGAGGTCGATAGTGATTTCGTTAGGTTCCACAAAGGGTCTAATCACCCACATTGTCTAATGGGAGTCAATGATAAAGTCCAAACATCTAGATTCTGTTGTGGTACTCACATGACTAGCTTCGCCAGATGTTTTGTCGTAGATCAAGATACCTTGACCCTCTAGGGTTAATATATTCTCTTCCTCTTTCACTCCTTCCATTGGGAACGCCTCTTCCTCGGATGCTAAAGCTGCAGCCGCAGCAGGGTCTCTAGCTAATTTGGACTTGGGTCCCACAAGCACCGAAAAGCGAACCTTAAAGCTCTTAGAGTCATCATTTTGCATAGTCTCAACGGCATTCTTGAATGCATCTTTGTCGTCTAGAAGAATAGCTGCAATGGGCCGGTCTTGAACTGATTCACGGGTGGTCCTGAGCTGCATGTCAGTAATTGGCCGTCGTAGATACCCCCCCCGATAACCAAATTTAAACTTACCCGATAACATCCTCCCATGAAGGACTAACCCATCGCACATTGCCGTCCAAATTTAGATCCAGAATAACATTGAAGCTGTCTTCCGCTGCCTCCTTCAAATCCTCTTTCTCAGCTCTAATAGCCATGCTGGGTGTTCTCTCCATAGGCCTTCGCATAGATAAGTCATTGTTTACCGGGGGAGCGAGAGTTGCATTTCCGGTCTGGACCACACGGGGTCCTGCCTCTGATGCCATTTTCGGGTTTAAAAAAATTTCACAAAGAGTAGCCGGGAAATTTGGGGGAGCTCAGGTCTCGGGCCTCGTAGTTCTTGTTTGTGTTGGAGGGGTAAGGGGGTATCTCTGCTTTTTCTTTTTGCCGCTTCGAAATTTTTGACGTAGTCTATCCCGAGTTCTCGAATTCCGACACCAAGATGGTTCGTCGGATCCGAGAGATCGATGTCTTTGGTTTGTTGTAGGGTCCGGCTAGGGCAAGCGTTGCAAGACGGCCATTGCTGCAAGAGTAATAACCTTGGGAAAATAAATAAATAAATAATAAAAAAAGCCCTCGACGTTGTTTGGTAGTAGGTTAGAGGTCGAGTCGCCGCTGGTGTCAAAAATGCGGGAGGTGGATGAAGAAAGAGGGAGAGGGAGTTGGTAGTGTTGGGTGGAGCGCCGAGTGGTCTCACGAAAGCGTGTGTATGGCAGGCAGTATGGTAGTCTATGGATGTATGTATGTATGTATGTATGTATGTATGCTGGCCTGTTATGTATGTATGTAGTATGGTAGTGGATAGGTGGGGGGGGGTGGGTAGGCAAACCGGGCGGAGTGCAAGAGCAAAAAAAAAAAAAAAAAAAGTGTGGTCGGTTACAAAAGATTACAGTGGTGCTGTGTAAAGGCGATGATTCGGTGAGACCGTAGTTTTGAGTGAATGGTGGTGATCTGCCGGACTTTGCTGAAGCCAGAAATCTGGCTCAGCCGACAGAAAGGAAGACGAAAATTACTACAGGAAAACTCGACGAGGGATAAGACTCAAATGTTAGCAAATTTTTGATAGAAAGCAGTATGCAATGACGGAGGGGGGAGGAGGAACTTGAGGAATGAAAGGAACGAGTGAGAAGGTGAATGTACGTTATTGGTACTGGTATTTGGGGGGAAGGAGGGAGTGAGGGAGTGGGAGCACTGGGGAGAGAGAGAGAGTGCGGGAAAGGGAGGAATCGCCGGATCGTGGGGACATAGAAAGAAAGAAGACAAGATACCGCCCCTCTACACCCTCTCCATAAGCAAAGCGGAAGAAGAAGGTAACAAAATATTATTGTGATATTCTAGGAAGTGTTGTTAGCCCGCGTAATTCCCAACGTTTTTCTTCCTTTCTATGGGTACTTGTACGGTGCTATTGGTACCGTAGGCTGCTCACTGGCATACCGGCAACCTCGAAGGGGCCGCACCAAGCCTTCAATATGATGGTACCGGTACTGCAAGATGGCCTATCAACTCTCACACCGTTCTCTCTGTTTGTTTTGGAATTATAATTATTATTATTATTGTTATTATTATTATTCTGCGTGGTTGGAAACGATTTGGATGGTTGGTTGATACCGGTAGTGATGACAAGGGAGTAGTTGCTGGGGGGCTTCAGAATCGACAAGGTCTGTTATCGGTATCGCTACTCCTGCGCTAACTCCCCGCTACTACCGCAGCATGGAGTGCCGTATCATACCCACTCAACCCGCGTAAAGCAAGAAGAGGCTACAGAAGAGGTCATGGACTCTATCCCAAAACTCAATGGAAGCCAGTTGATCCGCTACGGTAGTCGTACTCACCATTGATGTCCGTGCGGAACGTATGCTCGAGCAGCAAGCCCCATACCGGTATACAAGACCGAGATGGTACCCCATTGTAGATCGCCCCGGTAGGCTCTGTCTTTCTGGTCTAATTTGTGTTCGATATGGCCCGTTGGAGAATTCTGGAACAGGACTTCACAGTTTAGCATATGGGGAGAGTCGAGTTTCGAGGAGGGGTTTGGGCCCGAGTAGGCTAGGCTTGCAGTTTGCAGTTGCAGGACAGGAACCCGTCGAAGGGTCGTTGCCAGCCCAACGAATCAGCCCCCTCCCTCCCAAGAAAAGAAAAAGAAAAAAACATATTTTGGATAAATAAACGAATGGCCTCCATCGCTCATGCAACCCGTAAAATTTCCCCTCTTTAGAAATACCTACTACAAAAGCAATACTGCCTCTATTGGCCCTCCTCTGGTCCTTATGCTCCAATAATATCACCATAGCTCCGCCATTCCACCATAAGCTTGCATATATCTTTTATTTTTATTCTATTTCTCTTCGTGGTCCAAACTTAAATCCTTTTGACTGGGCTGCTATTACGAAATTTGCTTTTCTTCCGGTGTCAATGTTCTGTGTGGCCCCTTCTCACTCATCCGCGTAACTTTCCATAAAAAGACACTAGGAATGGATCACGTTCGTCCGTCTGATTGGAACCAGATTTTAGGGTAAACCTAACGCTCGAGGCAGGGCCGGTACTTTGGTGCCGGCAAAAATGTGTGACAGAATAATAGCCACGATGGTGGTGGTGGAGGGAATGCTTCTCGTTTCTCACCCACTCGCTGCTTGATGCTCTCTTATCCTATGGTCATGTGGGGTCCCCCACTGTTTTTTTGACACTTCTCTCTCCATACTGCTATCATAAGCGATCTTTACAGTATCGGCTCGTTGCCACCTTGCCGCCACTCACCCAAATCATTCGATCGCTCCCATCCCGTTGGTGACCGGGCTTCGGTTATCGAAGCTCAGGCCAAGGATGATTCTTGAGATTCAGTGCTTCAGCCTCTTAAATACATTCCTTCATATCGTCGCCCGGGGCACGCCGTAGGCCACCTCTGTCATTGATGAACACGAAGGTTTGTGTGCGTGGAGGATAGCCATGCGGTCTGAACTTTGAAGTTTCTTTAGGTGACGTGCAAGTTCCCCCTCTTTGAGCTCCCGATACCCGTACCAAGTAGCTGGAATGGTGGAAGCTCTGTTGGCTCCGAAGGAACACATGGGAATCACGGATGGTTGAATTACGAAATAAGTTCAAAACGGCCTGATCCTAGCGAAACAGACAAAGGATCTTGAGCCCTCCTTCTCTTCACATTAGGTCCACTACACACACACACACACACACACAAGCACTCCCATGGGCGCGCACACTCATTGTGAAGCATTCCCTGTGCACACATGCACAAGACGAACTAACGGTAGATGAACTCTCTGCGGCCACGACACCTTCAAAATAGTTCAATATCAGTATCATAGCTCGGTGTATGCATCTGTTTGACGGAGACACCCTTCAAAGTTCGTGGTCGTTCTCGCATGCCAATCCGCTCACCGGGCATATGAAGAGACGTGTGCCACTGAATAATTTCATAGCCAGCACAAATCTGTCCAGCCATCCTAGGCCCAATTTATCAGAAGCTCGCATGGTTCCCAGTGATGCAAAGAAAAAGTAAATCAAAATCACCCTGGCTGCACACCCCACACACTTCACTCTTTTTTATCGGATCCAGAAGGAATATGTTTTGATCTCACTCTCACTGCTCAACTAAGCAGCGTTGCGATTTGGCCGGATTGTGGGTGCTGTGATGCGCCGCTTTTAAAATTCTGCAAGAAATCGATCGGAAACTTTGAGCTTCATGGCTCGGGCGCTGCTCGAATGGATTGAATTCAGTGTTGGCCTGGGAGCCTGCCCTCTTTCTCTCTCCGCGTCCCCTATCGTCAAATGTCTAAACCCTTGGTGAAACGTCAGGCACGAGGAGTGGTTGAGCTCTACGGTAGAAACATATTTTGCCTGCAGTATACAAACTTATCATTCATTGCATGAGGCAAACATTGATAATATGTACGGGTACCTTTATAAGTACCTCAGTCTCAGGGCCGACCCATATTGATTTAATAGATTGGCGGATAAAAATTTGCCGCATCAGACGGCAAGGACAAGGCCCGCAGCCCGTAGGCTATGTACTCGAGTATGTATGTCAGCAATGAGCATCAATCATTGCTGGGGTGGGTGATGCCCCGTTGACTCTCGAGATAAATAGAGGGGCTGCCTTTTTTTTCTTTTTCTTTCTTTTTTTCCCTGTGCGACCCAGTTGCTCTCTATTGTATTTGGCTCATTGTTCTCCGTTACCGGGCCGGTACTATCGTAGACAAATGAGGATTGGTAGACCCTTGCTGTTACTTTTTCCCGGGCAGGTGTGGTATGAAACAAACGGGCCCAAGAGGAATTGACGATATGGCTCGAAGGTTCATAGGTGCAGCACCAGTGCTGGTGAGATCCTTTTTTGGTGGGGGTTTGAGCAGCCCAAAATAAGAAGGGCTGATGGAGCTCGTGATCAACTAGAACTTCAGGAGCTCTTGCATCCCTATTTGAGTAGCGGCATTTCCAGAAACGAAGCCAGGTCCACACATTGATTTTCCTTTCTTCCCGCGGGCTCTTGGTGCCTGGGCTGAAAACCCTAAATTACCCGGTCTCAGCCGAAATCTCGGCATACTGATATCCGACTAAGGAGGCTCTTAAGCTAAGGAAAAAATGGAGATAGAAGTGTTTGGCTTATCGCTTGTCCTGGGGTGCTCTCGTGCCAATACTGTCCCACGGTATGGTTGATTCCATTCATCAAAAAATTGGTGTCGCTTCTAAAGAGCAACGGTACTCGACCTTGCGTACGTTTTCCCAAATATGCACATTGACGTCTGGACTTCGGAAAAGAAAAGAAAAAACGAGAAGTGGTAGCTAATACAAAGCCTTAGGCGGACTTGGGAATCGGTCAAGCGTCACATTAGTCGATCTCTCATTTAGGCCTTGAATATGGCTGCTTCACATCGTCATGAGGAATGACAATGGAAGATGTGATCTTCACGGTACGATTTTTATCAATTTTGCACAGTAGCTAGGAAGCTCTTTCATAGCTCTTTCAAGCTCTTTCACTTTTGCGACCAGAAAAATGACCGGCACCCAATGGCCCTTGCTTCAAGGAGTTTAGCTGGAGTATTGATCAGCTCTGGAGCTCGTTTACGGTAGACGGAGCTGCAGCTCCGTAGGGTCTCTTCCGCCGCAAAGGCCATCACCGTTGCCCTCCCTGTTCTACCCCACCACCACCACCACCACCACCATCACCACAGTCAAAGATCTCAAAAAAGATTAGGGTGTGGTCGAAACTACACTGGGCTTCCCTTTTATTAAATTTTTACCCCGCAATATCGACTCTGCGAGAGGCGCCACAACACCACCTATCTACGATATCATATCTATTTTTCCCATGCCTTTTTTTTCTTTTTTTCTTCTCACTGACATGTGTGCGTGAGGCAAGTGGAGGGCCGTCTGGTATCTTGATAGGACGAGTTTTTATTCATTCTTTAACTATCCCCGCACACACCCATCTGCTCTCTTATCGATTAGTTATGAAATTCAGACGCTACCGTGTTCAAAGGCTCCTGCAGCAGCCATATTTTTTTTTTTTTTTTTTTTTAACCCCTTCCTTTCCCCAGTCCAGTCAATTTTTCAGACGTCAGATGGATGTGGTAAAACCTGGCTTGGAGTCGATCCTCAAGCCTTTCTCGTTCTGATACTATTCTGGACTTCTCCTTTTTCTGATGGGCTCGCCTATCCACCATCCATTCGTCTATGCAGTAAGGTTCTGCGCGATAGTGTAATGTTCTACGGTACTCCGCCTTCCCTTCTTCACATTCCAAAAAGCCTTTCTAAAACAAAAAAGCTCGGTCATTCAACCGAATCACAGTCCAACCCAGCCCTGGTAACAACAAGTCTTACAACCGTCAAGCACGCTATCATACGTTGCAAGTACAATCTTGCCTTTCATAGGAAAGAAACCAAGTACCGTCCCTAGTTACTTCAACCTGCAATTTATCTATTCTTATAGCTACAACACCCATTCCCTCATCCCTACACAACCGTACTATATACTTCCTCCAACATATCCCATAAGGCAGGAGATTGAACTGCTATCTATCATACGTTTATATGCCCATGTATAATACGTAGACATGTATACAAGAAAAGGCCATTATCTGGGTTACCTGTATCTCTCGCCCCCAAGGAGAAGAAGAAAGAAAAAAACCAAAAACCAAAACTAAAACCAGAAACAAAAAAGCAATAAGCGATAAGCAAAAGCAAAAAATTGACGCATGCACGCACGCACGTACGCAAGTATTGTGTGGGGAGAGAGAAGAGGGTGTTTTGCCTGAGTCCACTGTGAAACGGAAGAGAAAACAAAATCGGGGAACTATGATACTCGTAGAAAGAAAGAAGGAAGGAAAGAAAGAAGGAAAGAAAGAAAGAAGGAAAGAAAGAAAGAAGGAAAGAAAGAAAGAAGGAAAGAAAGAAAGAAGGGAAAAAGAAAAAAACGATCATTGATGTGCAGTCCTCGTACGATAGTTAGTGGAAAGATAGAATGCTTTGAGTAACTTAGACTAAGTCGACTACCGGTATGATACCGATACTGTGAGATAGAGCAGGTAAAGTACGGGGACAAAGCTTTTCGTCCGGCGCGGCAAAGGCAACCCCACTCCCACCATACATTTATTACCTATACAACCACAACTGCTTAGAATGAACTGAAAATCTATGTACATATCCAGTAGATATAAGAAAACTTCCATCTAAAATTTTAGAGAGAAAAAATCAATACTTAGTATACCATCCCTTTGCATCTAGAACAGCAGCCACTCTCCTAGGCATAGACTCCCACAGGCTTTCCAAAAAATCCCCTTCAATATGCTGAGTCCAAACCACATCAAGAGCTTCTGCTAGACATCTTCTAACAGTATCTGGCCCCCCCTTAGTCTTGTGAATATTGGGAAAGCGCTGGTGTAGCTTTTCCTTCAACCTCTTCCAACAGTGCTCAATAGGATTGAGGTCTGGGGAATTGGGTGGCCATTCCATAACCTGTATGTTGTTTCCTGCAAACCAAGCCATAGTATCTCTTGTAGTATGTATCTTTGCACCATCCTGCTGAAAGATAAGATCCAACTGTGTCCTCCACCTCCTACCAGACATCAACTAAGCCATCCTCCAAAACTCCAATATATACAAATCTATTCACACTCTTGTCAAAAATAGGAATCAGAGGACCCTTATTTTTTACCCCAAATACAAGCCCATACCATCAACTTTATCCCAGGTCCTTTTGTAACCCCATGAATGCAGTCTTTATGCCACTTTTCCTCAGGTGTTCTAAACACCCAAATACCCTTAGGATCTTTGGACTTTTCAACCATGCATTCATCACTAAAGATGACCCCCTCAAAGTCCTCCTGTGTCCAATCCTTATACTTCTTGGCCCAAGCTAGCCTCTTGAGAGCATGCTCATCTTTCAGAAATGCTCTTTTCCTGGCTCTCCACTTCTTGATGCTGACTGATGCTAAAGCCCGCTTGATGGTCTTGACTGAGGCATGTGGTGCAACCTCATTGCACGATTCTGATAAGGGGAGGTGGCGTGCCTTCTCACACTCTCTGACTAGACAGCGATGGGTTCTGGTATCGATAATTTTGTTACTTCCAGGAATGGGGAGGTTTTTCACATCACCCCTCTTTTGGAACCGGTTGTAGAAACTTAGAACAGTACTCTTGGGACGACTTAAGATCTTTCCACTGCCAATTTCAGTAAAAGAGAGAGATTTTTCTTTCAAGGCAACAATTTGCCCTTTCTCAAACTCTGTGAGATTGCCAGTCTTTTCTGGAGGCAAGGTTGTTGAGGGGTGGTTGATTGTTGAGGTGGGGTTTTTTGAGGGGTTGCCCGGTTGCCGCCGATCGGACGAATAGCTTTGTCCTAGTACTTTACATATGAAAGACAAAGTGTGAATTTACCTAATTTAGACCTAACATTTAGCAAATATTCTCCCCAATCATATGAACCCTGACATAATGTGAAAATGTTGCCCAACACTATTAATTGGGTTTTTTAGAAAAGTGACCTTTTTCATACTATGGCCTACTAAACAGGGCATAAATATTTTAAACAACTCCCTTAATTGTTATGGTTGACAGAAGTGGATAGTTGAAGAACAAGGATGTGAGAGTGGATGCAAGGAAAAAGTACAGTATAATACGACGAAAGATTACAGAATATCTTGAGTGATCTATTTTGTTCTGAAGTTGAAAGATGATGAAAGGATTGACGGAAATGGTCTATGGTCATGGATTTCCTTTATTATCATTATGGAAGTATGTAGGTAAATACGGTCAAACATGGTTACATGGAGAGAAATAGATGAGTGTGGGGAGCGATGGAATGAGCAAGATGGTTCCCCTATACTCTATTCTTTTGTTTTATCTAGTTAGTTTAGATTGACGACGAGAGAACCAAGTCCCTGATTACCTCTGCTCTTTGGTCTATCCCTAACCTAGTACGTGCATTTGATCGTTGCGCCATTTGTCAGTCACCCAACGATAGGTTCTCCGGCATGAATTATGCGAGTCCTGGGGTTCCATAACCCCTGCTCTGGAGAATGAAGTAACAGTATCTGATGAGGCTGCTGTCCCATTGACGGCAGCCTAGGCAGCTAATGGCTTGTATTTATACTACGGCATTCAAATATATCAGCATAGTGTTCTCGTACTCTGGATCTCTAGAACTCTCCTTCATGGTTCCTTTGACTTTGGCAGACTCAACACTTTCTTCGATTATATAAGCCTTCCTCTTCAAAATGTCAACGGCAGGACCTGACTCCCACAACTGTCCACCATACGATGATGCGGGCGGCCCTTTGACATCAAAACCAGAGAAGCTACCCAAGCCTTCTATACCCTTCCACAGTAGGAAGCAGTTCAAGCGAAACATGATCTCTCTTTTGTGGAGATGCTTGACAACTGTTCTTTCTCTCTCACTTCTTATTTTGGGTCTTCGGATCTTCTCGCAAATGGGGGAATTTTCGCACGCGTAGCAGCGTGGGTTCAATGCAATCACAATCCTACTTGGTGCCTTCGCAAGTTTGGGCCTTGGATCCATGTTAGGATATTTAGGGTCAATGCTTAAATGGCGTTTGCTTTCTAGGATAAAGTATAAAATGCAAGATGTATGGGACACCAACTTCTAAGTAAAGATCTGACTGATTGTGATGGAAATATAGATTGAATTACTGCTTTCCATGCCATCCCCCAGGGGCTCAGCAGCGCTCCTTTTTTCACATTTTCGAGAACGGAGATTGTCCCTGACAACTTTCATTGTCATGTTATATCTCCTTGTGAACATTACTGGAAGATTTAGTGTTGCCATCTTTGGGTCAACTTACAACTTGGTAGATGACACCGTTGATGTGTATTCTACCCTTTCGACAAATTGGACGTCCAGTGTATTACTTACTAAGAATCCTACGGATTTCGTGGAGCTCGAGAAGAACTTTTGTAATGATTCAACTCTCTGCGAGAATGCTACGGGTTTCGAGGAAGTCGAGGAGGACCTTTGTAAGGATTCTACTCTCTGCCAGGATGCCCCCTTTTCACAAGAACTTTAGTTGACCCTTCAAGTAGACTCATACTTAGATTTGGCTCGAGGTGGATTAGATGAACTTGCTCAACTGCCAGACATTAAATTTAATATTAGTATACCACAGAACCTGACAGCTGAGACACTTGGCACCCTTGATTTGTGGTTATCGGCCCTCGAAAGGACAGATAGTAATGTGACATTCAGATATACCATATCGGATTTCGAAGGAGTCGGGATATTTATTCCAACGCCCTCAGGCCATGCCGTACACTCTTCTGCTAGCTGTACGATGTTTCGCCTTGACGGCCCCAGGTACTGGAGGGACTATGAAAGAGATGACCAAATCTCTAGGGGTATGTTGCGCAAATCACATGGACGGTTCACTGATGGGTGGTTCCATGAAGCTTATAGCAATCTTGGAAACAGATTGGAAAGATGAGACAAATGGGGAGATAATTGCTGAAGTATCAAGGGTACTGGGCCGCAAAAATGTCTGGCCACGGCAGGGCAAAGAACAGGTTACTCGGGCAGCGCCACTAGTCGGGGAGTCAAATGGATCCTTAGTGACTTGTGAGGAGTCTATCATCAACGTTTTAGCGATACATTCAAGAACTAACATGTAATCTCTTAGATGTGGTATATCACGAAACAGCCTGGGAATGCACCTCGAGACTTTTTGAGACATTGGAGTCTGGGAGGGGCCCCCATCCAAAACCATTATTTGACTCCGCCACGCTTTTTCTCTTACCAATTGTGGAGAGGATGGAACGAGGCGGAGCACCGGAATTGATGAGGCCTTTGGACAATTCTTCTGGTGACTCCTCGAGAGGGGGAGCCGCCTCAATTGTGTACCAGTCGTTCACAGATCTTACAAACCAATCTAACCCCTCCATCGGCGTGCAAACACTCAATTTTTACCAAAATGGCACAGGAGGCTCAGCCACCCAAAAATGTACTATAACCTTTACATTGCCACCCTGGTAGCACGCCTTCCCATCGCCGCAATAGCCTATGGAAATGCAGTACTCCCCCTTACGACAGAAGATCCTAATGGCTACTGGTCGAAACAACATGTCGAAACAACGCTTGAGGTGAAGTGGGATAGGGTCGGCATTGCTGCGGCCACCATAGTGGCCATTCAGATACTCGCGATCACCGCTGTTCTATATTACTGCCGAAATGTTTATGTTCGGGAGGATAGCTATCAAACAGATTCTAACTACGGCGGAGCTACTCAAGACGGTATTGAATGAGATTGACGACGGGAATACGATGACTGCGAAGGAATTGGGGGGTGCTTTGGACAAGGCCCTGGAGGGTCCCGTTAGTTATGGTACTATCCCAAGCTCGCAGAGAGGCCAGCCAAGGGTAGCTTTGGGCCCTGAGGTGGATTATAACTTTCCCGGATTTCCCCCATTCCGAAAGCGCTGAGTTTTCCGGTGGTGGAGCGAGTGAAGTGGTCGTGGTTCGGAGTATCTCGTGGCACCGGTCCCCGACATGGGGTTTGGTTTACGTGAGAGGTTATCTTAGATTGATAGGATGGACAGAAGGGGAATTATTCTTGCTGCAGATGGGTTTGAGACTTTCCACGTGGATTATGTCTTCATGTAGTATGACTTGATAGGATACGGTAGGGAGCTGAGGAATTCCTGGAGTTATTATTTTCGAATAGCTCGCTTTGTATTTGATTGCATGGATATGCGTATACATCTCCCTTTTGAAATTAGCCAATTCCCTTCTTCAATCTTCTCATCTTTCAAAGCACTCACGCCTTCATGAGGATGACGACCCCAACGTGCAGCGAAGAGCCATATTGAGCTTTAGTATCTAGCCCAGTCCTCGGGTTCACCACCAAGTGCATGAACTTGGCACAGTTGAGGTTTTCCTTCTAAACTTTCGCTATCAAGGTTAGGGAGCAGCTTAGCACGCGCGTGATTTGACCTGAAATGGTGATTTACAAATCTCAATTTAGAACAGACCAGGAACATATCCCAAAACTAGCTTACCTCCCGACTCGATCTGGAAAAACAGACCGGTATGCTCTCGAAATGTACATACCGTGAATGCAAAACGGCAGCAAGATGAAAATCAGGATACCGTCAAGATTGAACTAATTGAGAATCTAGCCAGGGCCTTGGAATTGCCTCTCCCAGTAAGGTTTGTTGTGCTCGTGTAGAGGCAGAAAAATCTGAAAACACAACTCTTATCTCTATAGAGATTTATATTGGACCGGCGAAAATAGTTTTCCGATTTTTTTGTCCCTATCCAAGTATTCTCCTTTTTGTTTGCCTCATCCGAGGGCTAAAAGAAAAGATTTCCTCCGGGTTCTCTCCCTACAATCCAAGGAGGGGATTTTAGGTGTGTTGGCGCCACCCGCAATTATCCCAGTTTTTACGGCATCCATCTACACTTCTCTCTCAATTAGCATCGCACCTTCTAGTAAATATAGCCTCCAGCATGGAAGTTTTCTTGAGAAACTCCCTATTTATGCTCCAACAGGTTGGAAATTTGTAACTTGAAACCATCTGGGGATTCCAAGCTTCGAAATAAACCAAGCGAGTGATAGGAGGATATGTGACAAAGAGCCTTTTTTTGCGCCGTCACAAAATTGCACTCGACAGATTGAGATTCATCCAACATGAGTTGCTTACTTCATACCGGGGATTAAAGTGTACTTGTCGTTTTGAGAGACTTTTGGCAGATTCTAGGGCACGAGATCATAGGCTGGTTATCAGTCTTCGCTCCACAGACCGGCGGGCGGGCTGGCGTTTTGCATTTAGGAGGACTCCGCTTGGGGCCCCGGTAGCCATGCTTAAATACTTCAGCGCTCGAAAAACCAACGGGGTCGAGGGGAAGTAAAGTGTGAAAGATAGCAGTTGGGATATTATTGAGAGAGTCGGCTAACCAATAGTTAATAACCTACGGATACCACTGACGAAGGGCCAAAGTTTTATCTCAGTTCTTAATCAGAAGTGGCTAAGGGAGTATTCAGCCGCGGTTTTTCACCGGCCCTGATTGTAACGCGGGGGCAAACAAGAGGACAGGCATACAAATAAGCACACATGAATACGATTGGAGCTAGCGACACACAAACCCTCTCCCAGAGATCAGACACGAGCCCCTTCGAGTTTGCTTTAATTTTCGGAACCAGGAATATCTGCCTCCTCGACCTCGATAACAACCGCTTCCTCGGCCACGAAAACAGGTTCCTCCGGAACCGTGGCAACCTATATCCCTCCAACCCCCAACAAATCTCGCACATCATCTTCTAGAGTTCCCGAACGCACTCCCTCCTCCATCTCCCCAAAATCCTCCATCATGCTCTCATAAGCAAGTCCAACCGCGTCGATAATCAACGAAAGGATGTAATCGTCATCGCTCTGGCCGATGGTGTTGTCGTAGAAATAGTTGCACAAAGAGATGAAGATGTTGTATCGTTCATTCCTGGCCCACCATAGACCGAGGTAGGTTTCGTACATGGAAGCGGTAGCGGTTGGAAAGTCCCCGAGCGGCTTTGGGGTTTCATTGGAAGGGGCAAAGAGAAGGAGACCTGGGATAGGTGGTTCTGCCGTTTCGGTGGAAGAGAAGGTATGATTGTCGGACATTGTGTTTAGTCAGAGTCCTTAGGACCTATTGTCTGCAAAGGAAGTTTTAGAGCGGCTAGAGAGGGGTGTAGTAGAGAGAGTGTGGAGGACGACAGCGTGTTTGTGTTTTATGTCGACCGGGATGAGGTAGGAGAAACTCGCCTGGTGAAGAAATCGGCCAAAGGTTAGAGAGATATGGGAAAGAGCCCGCACCCCTTTGAGTGGTCTTAACGTGCTACCTCCTAGTGGTCCACACAAACTCACCCTTAAAGGAACCCTAAGCTTTAGGTTAAAAATTTGTGGGAATCAATGGAAGATGAAAGAATTTGTAAAGGCCTTAAGACTGAGATGAAAATGATGATTATGAGTTGCTTGCTCATGAACAATGTATTTCATTCTAGGTGAACTTCCGGAAGACCCCCTACACATCCCAGAAGGGCTATTAGCATTTAACACATCTTCTGTTTCTAGGGATTCGCACAACAATATTCAACTCAACGGAAGGGCGTCACTAAATCTCACTCGACGGGTTTGCCTTCGGCAATGGGTGGTGCGGAATATCATCTATCAAACTCAATAACGCAGGAGGCTACTTTCGAAGATCCCACCGGTAGCCTAGCAGTAAGATACAAGCTCTCGCTAAGGACTATCTTCCTGCCGCTTGAAAGCCTAGTCTCGTTAATAGCTGTTTGTGCCGTGCCATTTTCTCCGGCGAGATAGCAACAGCGAAAAAAAGCCTCTTCCTCTTCCGAAAATAATAAACACCCAACTCAGAGCGGGGAACCTCTTCCCATTCAACTCTCGCTCTCACGCTCACGCTCACTACGCTCAACTAACTACACTAACTAGCGGTAAATACAGGAGTATATATAAAAGCAACGATGCCCTTCCTCCCGTTATTCTATCGATCACAACACAGGTCCATTCTCCTGCACGCATGTCCCCCTTCTTCCGCAAATTCTTGTGGTAACAAAAGAAAGAGAAACATCACAAAGAACTTCCGCTCTCCATAGCCTCCGCGCATCCTACTCTTTCCCTTGCCCGACTCTTTCAGAGTCGCATTCCTTCCAGCGCTGTACCGATCCTAAGTGCATATCCGAAGGCTTTGTCTCAACAACAAAGCTATACGCGCGTCGGCAGTCTGAGCATGCAGAACACAATCAAAAACTTCCAAGAAGAAACCGTAAGTTAACAAGGCAAGCAAAAAAATCGAATCCGTCAAAGTAGGGCAACGAAAGAACTACCTTCAGGATGTCCTTGTTCGTCACCGGCTAATACCTATATTCGTTACGACCCAATCAGAGACTATACTCGAGTGCATCAGAAAAAGCTTTCTCTCTCTCCTCCCCTGTTCCCTCCAGAATCCCTACTGCCACGATGGCAACATGATGTGCACAAGCGAACCTCCCTGCTCCCTAATCCTTGCCCACCACGTTCCATATCCTACACACAACTTATCATACCGAACTCTAAATACTGGTGGGCCAGAGGTCGGATAGGCGCTCTGTAACATGCAAGCGGTCGATTATCAAGGTTCTAGCGATATTTTGGGGGAACTGATGTGTTATTCTCTAGATGGGGTATATCAGGAAACAGCCTGGGAATGCACCTCAACCCTTTTTGAGAGAAAATCGAGACAAAAACATTCGATACCACTGTTTGATTCTGCCTCTCTTTTCTCTTACTAATTGCTTGGGGGTGGGGCGGGCCCAAAAAATCAGACGCCGTGATAGTGTCATGATCCTCTTCCCTCCTTACGTCCCCGGCGTGCAGGACCTCAGTGGTGTACCGGGCGTTCGCGGAGCCCGAAAGCCGATCAAGCATCTCCGTTGGCTTGCAAACACTCAACCTTACAAAGATGGAGGAGGCTCCGCCATTCAAAAGGAGTATTACAACCTCTATGTCGCCGCCCTAGTAGCGCGCCTTTCCATCGCCTACGGAAACCAAATACTCCCGCGTGTGCAGAAGGATCCTAATATCCGCTCAACTAGATAGATCCAAACAACGCTAGTGGTGAAATGGAATAGGGTCACCATCTCAGCGGGCGCCATAGTCGCTGGTCAGATACTGGCGATCGCAGCTGTTATCGTTCTTGCGGTAATACATAACAGCTGTATTACTGCAAGAACGTGCATGTTCGGGAAGATAGTTATCTAGCTACCGCTGAGTTACTCGAGACAGTGTTGAACAAGATTGGTGATGGGAGTACAATGACTGGGGTTGAATTGAAGAATGCTTTGGACAAGGTCCTGGGGGGTCCTGTTAGTTATGGTTCTATCCCGGAGTTGCAGGGAGATCGCCCAGCAGTGGCTTTAGACCGTGAGGTTAGTTATAGCTTTCCCGGGTTTCCCCATTTCGAAAGCGCGCAGTTTTCCAGTGATGAAGCGAGTGGAGTGGTCGTGGTTCGGGTGTGTTGTGGTACTGACCCCCGGGATGGTGTTTGTTTAGCGCTCGGTTTTCCAACCGTGAAAGCAGGGAGTGGTGGTGGCTCGGGGATATTTTGAGGTGCCGGTCCTCTGGATGAGGTTTGGTTTACATGAGAGCCTCTCTTAGACTGATAGAATGGAAGGAGGGGAATTATTCTTGCAGTAGAGGGGTTTAAGACTTTCCCTGTGGATCATGCTTTCATGTGTGACTTGACGGGATATGGTGGGGAGCTGGGGCATTCATGGAGTTATTATTTTTAAATAGTCTCTCCTTGTATCCGCGCGCCTGGATATGTGTATATATCTCTGTTTTGACATTGGCTAATTCCCTTCTTCAATCTTCATGTATTTTAAAGCATCCACACCTTCACGAGGATGATGACCACGATATGTAGCAAAGAACCATATTAAGCTCTAGTATCTAGCCCAGTCTTCAGGTCCGCCACCAAAAAAAGCAGGGAATTAGCATAGTTGAGGCTCTCCGTCTAAACTTACGCCATCATAGTTATAGAGCAGTTTAGCACGCGGGTTGTTTAATCTGAAATCGTGATTTGCAAATCGCAATCTGAAACTGACCAACAACATATCTCGGAAAAGCCTACCTCCGCAGTCGATCTGGAAAACAACCTGGGGTGCCCCCGACACGCACCGTGTCCAAAAAACGGCAAGATGAAAGCAGAACACCGTAAGGACTGAAATAACTGAGAACCCAGGGGCCTTGGAATTGCCTCTCGCTGTAATGTTTATTATGCCTAAGTGGAGATGAAAAAAATGGGAAAACACAACCCTTCTCTCTATAGAGATTTATATGAGATCAGCGGAAATAGTTTTCAGGTTTTTTCGTTCCTACCCAAGCATCTGTCTTTTTATTTGCCTTGAAAGAAAAATTTTTCTCCGGGGTCTCTCCCTATAATCCGGGGAGGGGATTCTAGATGTGTTAGCGCCACCCGCAATTATCCCAGTTTTCACAGCATCCATCTACACTTCTCTCAATTAGCATCGTACCTTCTGGCAAATATAGCCTCTATGATGGAAGTCTTCTTGAGAAACAGCTTATTTGTGCTCTGATAGGTTGGAAATTTGTAACTTGAAACTATCCGAGGGTTCCAAGCTTCGAATGAACCCAACGAGTGATAGGGCGATATGTGACTCAGAGCCTTTTTTTGCGCCGTCACAAAATCGCACTCGACAAATTGGGATTCGTCCAACAAGAGTAGCTCACTTCGTACCGAGGATTAAAGTGTGCTTGTCATTTTGAGAGACTTTTAGCAGGGCGCGAGATCATAAGCTGTTCATCAGTCTTCGCTCCACCAAGGACCCGCGGGCGGGTTGGCGTTTTGCATTTAGGAGGACTCCACCAGGAACCAAGTAGCCATGCTTAAATAATTCAGTGCTCGAAAAGCCAATAGGGTCGAAGGGAAGTAACGTGTGAAAGACAGTATTTAAGGATATTATTGAGAGAGTGGGCTAATGAATAGTTAATAGCCCACAAATACCACCTACGAAGGACCAAAGTTTTATCTCATTTCTTAATCAGTAGTGGCCAGGGGAGTATTCACTCGCAGTTTTCCACCAGTCCTGAGTGTAATGCGGGGGCAAACAAGGAGACAGGCACACAAATAAGCACACATGAATACCATTGAAGCTAGTGACACATAGATCATCTCTAACATCAGACAGGAACCCCTTCCAGTTTGCTTTAATTTTCGGCACCGGGAATATCTGCCTCCTCAGCCTCGATAACCGCTTCCTCGGCCTCGAAAACAGGTTCCTCTGGAACCGCCATAACATAGAACCCCCCCACCCCAGGCAAATCCCCTGCTTCATCCTCGATCGTACCCTGACGCAATTTTTCCTCCATCGCCGCGAGATCCTCAATCATGCCCTCGTGGGCGATGCTGATTGTGTTGGTGATCAACTGAAAGATGTGAGCATTATCACTCTCGCCGAAGGCATTTTCGTATAAATAGTTGCATGAAGCGATAAATGTATTATATTTTTCGGTTCTAGCCGCAAATAAGTTTAGGTAGGTTTCGTACATGGAAGCGGAAGTGGTTGGAAAGTCCCCGAGCGCCTTTGGGGTTTCCTGGGAGGGAACAAAGAATGCCATGACTGGCATTGGCTGTTCGGCCGTTTCGGTGGAGGAGGTGCGATTGTCCGACATTGAGTTTTTAATCGAGTCTTCGAGATAGGTGTTTTGGAAAGGAAGGTGTGAAGCTGCCAGGCGGGTGTATAGTGGAGAGAGTGTGGAGGACGGCAGTGTTGGTCTTTTATGTTGACCGGCATGGGGTAGTAGTAACCCTCCTCAAGGGAAGAAACCGGCCAAACGTTAGAAAGATATGGGACAGAACCCGCAGCCCTTTGAGCTGGTTTAACGTGCAACCTCTCAGTATACACAAACCCACCCCTCATGGAACATCAAATTTTAGATTAAAAACTTGCGGGAATCAATGGGGGATGAAAGTATACACAATGATCTTAAGACAGGGATGAGAATGAATACTATAAGCTACTTTCTCAAGAACAATCTATTCCATTCTAAGAGAACTTCCGGAAGACCCCTTATACATCCCAGAAGGGCTATTAGTATTCAACATATCTTCTGCCTCTAGGGATCCGCAGAACGATATTCACCTCAACGAAAGGACGTCACTAAATCTCACTCGACAGGTTTGCCTTCCACAAAGGGGCGAGTGCGAAATAGCAACTAAAAGATGCCTTTTTCCTCTTCCGGAAATAACAAACACACAACGTAGAGTGGGGAACTTCTTCTTCTTATTCAACTCTCGCTCTCACGCTCGCGCTCACTACACTCAACTACTACACTAACTAACGGTAAAGACAGGAGTATATATAAAAGTAACGAAGCCCTCCCTCTCATTCTTCCATCGATCACGACACAAGTCCATTCTCCTCCACACATGTTCCCCTTTCCCTTCCGCAAACTCTCGTGCTGACAAAATAAAGAGAAACATCACCAAGAACTTCCGCTCTCATAGCCTCCGCACACCCTACTCTTTCCCGTGCCCGACTCTTCCAGAGCCGCATCCCTCCCGGCGCTGTGTCGACCCTTAGGCTAAGCGCATACCTGAAGGTATTGTCTAAAAAATAAAGCTATGGGCGCACGCGGTAGTCTGAGCATGCAGAGTAGAATCCAAAACTTCCAACAGGAAACCGTAACAAGGCAAGCAAAAAATTGGATTCGTCAAAGTAAGGCAACAAAAGAAATACATTCAAGCTGTCCTTGTTTGTCACCGGCTGATATCGGTATTCGTCATGACCCAATCAGGGACTCTACTGGAGTGGATCATAAAAAGCTTTCTCTCTCCTCCCCTGTTCCCCACCGAATCCCTACCGCCACGATGGCAACATGATGTGCACAAGCGAACCTCCCTGCTCCCTAATCCTTGCCCACCACGTTCCATATCCTACACACAACTTATCATACCGAACTCTAAATACTGGTGGGCCAGAGGTCGGATAGGCGCTCTGTAACATGCAAGCGGTCGATTATCAAGGTTCTAGCGATATTTTAGGGGAACTGATGTGTTATTCTCTAGATGGGGTATATCAGGAAACAGCCTGGGAATTTACCTCTACCCTTTTTGAGAGAAAGTCGAGACAAAACCATTCAATACCACTGTTTGATTCTACCTCCCTTTTCTGTTACCAATTGCGTGGGGGGTAGGGCGAGCCTAAAAAATAAGACGCCGTGGCAGTTTATCCCTCCCTACGTCCCCGGCCGGCAGGACCTCCTCGGTAGTATACCGAGCGTTCGCGGAGCTTGAAAACCGATCAAGTCCTCCATTAGCTTGCAAGCACTCAAATTTTACAAAGACGGCAGAGGACCCCCCACTGATTAAGAGCAGCACCACGACCGATACATCGCCACCCTTGTACAGTAGTGCGCCTTCCCATCGCCGCAATAGCCTACAGAGACAAAATATGTCCGTCCATACCGAGGGATCCTACCGCCCGCCCAACCAAACATATCCAAATAACACTAGAAGTGAAATGGGATAGGGTCAACATCTCGGCGCCATATTCGCCGGTCAGACACTCGCAATCATAGCTGTTCGGTACCGCTGCCGAAATGTGCATGTTAAGGAAGACTGTTATCTAACTACAGCAGAGCTTCTGAAGACGGTGCTAAACAAGATTAACAAGGGGGGCACAATGACAGGGGAGGAATTAGAGAATGCTTTGGACAAGGTCCTAGAGGGTCCGGTTAGTTATGGCACTATCCCAGGTGAGCAGGGAGATTACCCGGAGGTGCAATCTAGAAAAACATACCAGGATACTCTCGACATGCGCATACTGTGAATACAAAACGACAGCAAGATGAAAATTAGAATCCAGTAAGAACCGAAATAAGAATCTAACTATGGCCTTGGAATTGCCTCTCCCAGCAAGGTTTGTTGTGCTCGTGTAGAGACGAAAAAAATGGGAAAACACAACTCTTTTCTTCCTAAAGATTTGTATGGGATCCGCCGAAATAGTTTTCTCATTCTTTCGTCCCTATCTGAGTATTTGTCTTTTATTTGCTTTAGCTAAGGGTTGAAGGAAAAAACTTTCTCCGCGTCCTCTCCCTATAATCCAAAGAGGGAATTTTAGACGTGTTGGCGCCACCCTCAATTACTCCAGTTTTTACGGCATCCATCTACACTTCTCTCTCAATTAGCATCTCACCTTCTAGCAAATAAAGCCTCTATGATGGAATTCTTCTTTGAAAAACAGCCTATTTGTGCCCCGACAGATTAGAAATTTGTAGCTTGAAACCATGTGGGGATTCCAAGCTTCGAATAAACTAAGCGAGTGATAGGGAGATATGTGACCAAGAGCCTTTTCTTACGGAGTCACAGAATCGCACTCGACAGGTCGAGATTCATCCAACATGAGTTGCTCACTTCGCACCGCGGGTTAGAGTGTGCTTGTCGTTTTGAGAGAATTTTGGCAGATTCTAGGGCGCGACATCATAAGCTGTTTATCAGTCTTCGCTCCAGGGACCCTTGGGCGGCCTGGCGTTTTGCATTTAGGAGGACTCAGCTTGGGGCCCCGGTCGCCATGCTTAAATACTTTAGTGCTTGAAAAACCAACGGGATCGAGGGGAAGTAACATGTGAAAGATAGCAGTTGGGATATTATTGAGAGTGGGCTAATAAATAGTTAATAGCCTACAGATACCACCTACGAAGGACCAAAGTTTTATCTCATTTCTTAATCAGTTGTGGCTAGGAGAGTATTCACCCACGGTTTTTCACCGGCCCTGATTGTAACGCAGGGGGAAACAAGAAGACAGGCACACAAATAAACACACATGAATACGATTGAAGCTAGCGACACATAAACCATCTCCCAGGCATCAGATACGAGCCCCTTCCAGTTTGCTTTAATTTTCGGCACCGGGAATATCTGCCTCCTCGACCTCGAAAACAGGTTCCTCTGGAACCGCGACAACAGGAGCACCTTCAACCCCAACTAAATCCCCCGCTTCATCCTCGATGGTTCCCAAGCGCAACTTCCCCTCCATCACCGCAAAATCCTCCATCATGCTCTTGTGAGCAGGTCAATTACCTCAGCAATTAACGGAAGGATCTGAGCATCATCGCTCCCGCCGACGGCGCCGCCGTAAAAATTGTTGCAGAAAGCGACAAAAGTGTTAAACTTCTGCTTTCTAATCCACCACAGAGCAAGGTAGGTTTCGTACATGGAAGCGGTAGCGGTCGGGAAGTCCATGAGCAGCTTTGGGGTTTCGTCAGAGGGGGCGAATACTGACAAAGTAGGGATCGGTTGTCCAGCCGCTTCGGTGGAGGTGTGATTGTCGGACATTGAGCTTATACAATCCACAGGACTGGTTTTCTGCCAAGGAGGTTGTGAGGTGGCTAGTTGGGTGTGCAGTGGAGAGAGTGTGGAGGACGGCAGCGAGTTTGTGTTTTACGTTGACTGGGATTGGATGAGGAGAACCCACCTAGGGTGAAGAAACTGGCCAAAGGCTAAAGAGATATGGGATAAAGCCCGCAGCCCTTTGAGCGGGCTTAATGTGCAACCTCCCAGTGATCTACACAAGCCCACCCTTCAAAGAACACCAAGTTTTAGGTTAAAAACTTGCGGGAATCAATCGAAAATGAAAGTATTCATAAAGGCCCTAAGGCTGAGATGAGAACGAAGATTATATCGTAGGTTACTTGCTCAAGAACAGCCTATTTCATTCTGAGAGAACTTCCGGAAGACCCCCTACACATCCCACAAGGGCTATTAGTATTCAACATATCCCCCGCCCCTAGGATTCGCACAACGATATTCCACTCAACAAAAGGGCGTCACTAAATCTCACTCGACGGATTTGTCTTCCACAGAGGAAGTGCAAAATATCATCTATCATACCCAACAACCTAGGAGACTACATCCGAAGATCCTGCCGGTAGCCTAGAAGTAGGATACGAGCCCTCACTAAGAACCATCTTCCTACGGCCTAAAAGATCAATCTCGTCAATAGTTATCTGCGTAGTGCCATTTTCTCCGGCGAAAATGCAACAACGAAAAGAAACACTTTTTTTTCTCCCTCTAAAATATTACACACTACACTCCACGGGCCTCTTCAAAAGCCTTCTTTTAGGTCTTAAGTATTCGAGGTAGACGTTTCGCGATGCCGCGGGGTTTTCCTCCGTCTTCTATCTTAGCGCAGCAACGAGCAGCTTCTAGCGTTGGGCAATTCACATACCCCAGTGGCTGCTGTTCTTTTATACTAGTATTGCCATTGCGAAGTCAGTTCCTCCGTGCTAGCGGAACCCAATTCTCTCGCTTTAATCTCACTTATCTCAGGTTAAGTATCGGACAGTATTCGATAGTATCATAAGGTTCTAATAACACCGCCATCCAGTAGTTTCGGACATGTAGGGTGATAATTGAGAAGCGCTGGCGATTCTAAAATATATATTCACCCGTTACTTGCACTTCCAAAGCTTGCCTTTCCTCCGCCCCCCTACCGACAGTTTCAACTTATAATACTATGCCAACCCGGATAAGAGCGATTTTTCTCAAGACGTTTAAGCTTCCCCTCTAGCTAATGTGCTGTTCCGTTTTGCGGGTGTTCTCTCCCGTCCGTCAAAATAGGAAACTTAGATGCCTTAAGACAAACCGCTCTCACCCATGCTAGCATAGTACTCGGGGGTGCATGAAAGTGATTTACCATTTGTGGCGCAGTTTTTCACGTGGTGGCGGGACTGAATAGACGTGGATTATGCCTAACTAGTCCTGTCACTTTGCGCAAAACTGTGCCACAAAAGGTAAATCACTTTCATACACCCCCGAGTACCCTTTATGAGTTGCGGCTCAACAAACGCGCCACCTTAGGATTGATTAGTCAAATAACACTAATCCCCCGACAATTTTTCCGGGATTCGTAAGAGCAAACCTATTCGGTTAGGAGTCGAGTGAGGCAATATCACTCTCATGGAATATCCCAGAACCAGAACCTACGAAGTTAGAGCGATATTATCGCAAGACCGGGTTATCTCCACAAAGGCCTATTGGTACCTGCATTTAAGAGCTATGCAGGAGCCGCAGCCTGGGGGCCTTCTCGGGTTGTTGCTCCATGGGGATCTTTAGCTCCGGCGGTGCCTGGTTGTAAGAATGATCCTGCAGAAGACAGAAGACTGGCCCTGCAGGTAATAAATTACAATCCTGGGCTTTCCATCTCCAAGCCTTTCCAAGGGAACTGAATTACAGTACACGCATTCTACAGCACTGTACCTCCTCACCAACTCCCCATCACCAAAGGCAGAATTTTCCGAGCACAACCCCCTGCATCTAGCCTTCTAACTTGAAAAGCGAATAAAAAATGGAAAACCTCCTTAGATATCCCACCCTCTACCTTGCTTACTTATTTTATTTGCACCGTCTTCAACTTCACATTAGTAGCATCAGCATTCCCAGCCCCGAGAGGAATCCTCAAAATACCGTACTACACTCTTACCCACGGCTGATAAATTCGAATCGAGGCTCGGCAACACAACAAGTCCGATGGAGAAATCAGTCGGGAATTCCACCAAACACATATAAATAAACAAATAAAAATGTATCATCGATTCATCCGACTTAGCAATGAACCAAGCAGATCACGGTAAATTTAGAACGACTAAGCAGCATCAATAGTCGCCACTCCTTATCCGTGCTACGCAAAACTGCCTTGTCTTGTCCAACTGCTGCAGGTACTACGGTACTTACTCGTATTCAATTTTACACCGACTCAAGTGCGTCACCGCGCCCTGCTTGTCTGAGGTCGCGTCGGGCCCTTTTTTTATTTTTTATGCCTTTCCCTACCTCAACATCCATTCGTCCAATGTCTCAGGCAAGCTACCGTCAGGGCTAGAATCGGGAGTGTAGTAAATTACCATTGCAACCGCGGAACGATTATACTAAATTGTAAACAGAATCACTGCACGCATACAGTAGTGTAGTGCTGTTGTAGTACCGGTAGCGGGAGTCACAGGGGTTGTTACTTAAAGCATCCTCGTGATAAAGAAGGCTGCGTTGGGCAAAATCGGTCCGATGTTGAACGTGATTTCTCAAAAAATTCACGCAGAAGAAAGTTGTAATTATTCTGCCTTGGGTCGAAAAGAGGATCTGGATCGGACGAGACAAGCCAAGACCCAACTTTAGTTCTGCATATAACTGCATATTCTCACCGGGAGCGGAGAAAGTTTGTAAACAAGACGGTACTGTAGTAATCTTTATCGAAGCCGATGCTGTGTTGTAGCTCTATTCCTATGATCACTATTCTTATTCACTTCTCTTCACTATTTCTTCTCATTGGTTATTTGTTTTACCTTTATTTTTTTGTCGAAACGCACTTCTGCTTCTCCCCAATAATGGTACCTTGAATTATTGCACATACAGTACCGGTTATTGTTTGTCAAATCTTCTTTCGTTAGGTCTTAGGTCGTCTCACCGGATACCCTTTTTCTCGCTTCACGCGGGAACCTTAATCGCGTTTTAGACTACGGTACTGCGATTCACCGGAGGTTAATGGCCGCTACGACCGCTACGATGCTGAGTCGCTTTGATGCTCTTTTTTTTTTTTTTTTTTGATAACCTAAATCCGCGGCGCGAAATAGCTAGCCGCTGACTGCCACGAATAGCGCTGTGTCAAAGATTTTGATTGCCAAGACATTCATGCGAAACATCCACAGAGAATCTTCTTATATTGCATACCGGTAGTAGAGAATAGAGTGGTTAGAGACATGATAGATTCATAAACTATTTAAACGCAGAGAGAGAAATTAGTGGAAAAAAAAAACGCAAACAAATATAAAGTCCCTCTAGCTAAAAAGATTTCGTCGGGAAAGATCCTTCACATAAGCGAATCGAACCCTAATTCCCTCTTCTTGAGCCCGGAGTCCTCCTGGTAATGAGTCGCCGAGCTCTGGTATGTGCTCCAGGCGCTGCAACCGTCGTTCAGAGTCGAATTGTCCACACCGGTAATATCGTTCTTGCGCTCGAGGAATTGAAGGGCGAAGCCTGCACTTACGTGCCATGCCTGTTTTTTTTAACCGGAACAGTTAACTCTGCCATAAATTGCTTCTGTGATAGGAGGGGGGGGGGGTGGGGGTGAACTTACAATGTGGCAATGGAGAACCCAGATACCCGGATTATCAGCCTCGAAAGCAATAACCATATAACCCTGAGCAGGCAACATCGCGACATCACGACGTGGGGGGTCGGACCATCGCGCGCCGAGGGCAGCTTCAGTAGCATTGTAGGTGCCGTTACCCTGGTACAAGATGTGGAAGTCGTGACCGTGAAGATGGATAGGATGTGCGAAGCGAACGCCAACCTCCTCAATGACAAAGTAGTACCAATTGTGATCGGGCAACTCGATAATGTTGTACTCGGTGGGGTAGGTTCCAGTGGACTCTAGGAGTTGAAGGGTAGGGTGATTCCAGTCGACACGGGTCGACACGCCCCCCAGGGTCCATCTAATGACGGGGGAAGTGTTGACGCCCCAGAAGAGGTTCTGCGCGGTCGAGAGGTCGACTTGAGGAACCGCCTTGGGCACCACGGGCACGAGGCTGGCGATGGGCTCGTCGGCACAGTTCTGCGCGATCGTTACACCAGTGGTGGTTGGGTCGGTGGTCGGACCCCCCGCGTACCGGATTATACCCAAGATATTGCCGGGGTTGTCAATTCCTGTGCTGCAGGCAGTCTGCGGGGTTGCGCGGAGCCAGTAGCTTGAGGTGGAGTTGGTCTTTGCCTCGACAATGACATCATATCGCTCACCATCCCCGATCAGGATGGAATCAACGGTGTAAGGGGTAATAGGGACGAAGTCTGCGGCGATAACCTTGAGCTGATGATCATCGATTGAGACACGGAATGCAGATTCGACACCGGTGTTAATAAACCTCAGACGGTACTTCTGTCCGGGGGTGAAGGTGGCGCTCCAGCGGGATCCACCAGATCCGTACACGTTCTTTCCATTAATCAATCCATTCTGCGCCTGCGGGAGACCGACCGTTTCCGCATAATGCCAAGTGGAGAATGCGGTGTTGTGATACCATTCGGTGAGCTGCACGGCCCCTAAATCTGTGTCGTAGTTTGCGCTGGCTGGTCCATTGATGATGATAGGGCCTGCAAGACCCTCGGCGTATTGGACAGCGTAATGAGAGTGATACCACGATGTTCCGTACTGCGTTGCGCGCCAGGTATAGGTCTGAGTTTGCCCGGGTGCAAGGGGGCATTGCGTGACTCCGTTCACACCATCTTGTTGGAAGGTATTCAACTGTCTGACTCCGTGCCAGTGGATAGACGTTCTGCAAACCGTTAGTTATCTATAAGTCCATCACGCAAGAACGTTGGATTTAACTCACCCATTGTCAGCCAAACCATTGGTAATGTGAATCTTGACAAGATCACCCCAGTCTAAAAGTGAACATTTGTTAGCATGATATTCCTGCCAGCCCGTATTCAAATTGCCTTACTTGCGGTGATCGGAGGTCCCGGATAGGTGCCGTTAAAAGTCAACATGGTTCGGGGGAAGCCGTCAGGTGCCAAAGTTACATTTTGAAGAACCAGCCAGTACTATAGTCACCATTAGCGCAAGCTTCAAACAGTAGCCATCGGGGCCTCAAAGGAGCCATCTACCTCACGAGTGACTCCAGTATTGGGCCAGGTAGTGGCATAATCCGTGTTTATGTTGGTAGTGGCATCCCAACAATCTCTAGCAGTAGCCGAATGTGTGCACCCGGGGTATTGCCTCCTAGCAATGTCAGAAGGAAGAGCTTGCACCCCAAAGGCGAGCAATGCCGCGAGGCAAAGGGATCGAAGCATTGTAAATAAAGTTCCGGATTTTCAGTGCAGGAGAGGCGGATGGAGCTGCGGGTCGTTGCTTTGGAAGCTGCTGGAGTTCAAACTTCAAGGGAATTGGGTCGTCTTATATAGATTTCACTTTTCCTATCCAATTATTGGCCTCGACGGCGGTGATACATGTATTGTTAGTAAAAGGGGTGAGCACGAGAGCAATCGAGTATGGTGACAGCACTTTGAACCGATACCTCTAGCCCATTGGATATCCCCTCAAGCTCCTCTGTGGTGTTCCGGTGAGACATGAATCATCCAATGAGACAACTGGCTCGATGGGGCCAGAGTCGATTATTGCCTCGACTGGACCTTAGCCTTGTAACGTGAGATGTCCTAGTTTCGAGAGCTGAGAATCACACCTCTCCCAGTCACCCGCATGGCTAAGCAGGCGCAAATACTTGCCACACCCTGAAACCAACCACGGATCCCAGCTCTTCCATCGTACATGCATTGGTAAGCAAGGGAGGCTGAGAGTTTAGCAGAGCCTTATATTCGTGCTTCAAACAAAGTCGATGTACCGATTTCATTACAATTGTAGAAGGTCCGTCCGAGTAAGTGATAGGAATCACCATATCATAGTATTGCAAACTATTCACTCCAGTGCCTTAAGAATTCCGTACCGCATTCCAGCCCATCGAACCCGCCCCAACCCCAGATGGGTAAAAAATCTCAAGAACATTTCACATGCGATCGGTCCCCTATCGCCAGCCACTGGGATCTAAGTTAAACGCAGGGGAGAAAGATGTGTTGAGCTCATACCGTAGAGCCCTTACAAAGGAAGTCTAGAGTGGCACTGTATGATACCGGAATCGTGTTGCCCCCACACCTCTTCCTCGAGAAACGCTTGCCCGAAAAGCTTATTGTGTGTGACGGGTCCACTCATGAAGACTCGCGATGTGGTGACGTTTGTAAAATGGACCGCTATTGCATACGGCCAAAAGTTAGCCAGAGCCTCAAAAAATTAAGGGGGGGTGGTATGTAATAGCAGTCCGTCACGACATTGCGAGTAATTAAGAGCAGAGGAAAATCCGGCCCGTCTTTGCCGAGACTTACACCCCAGGGCATCCTAGACAGAAGTAAAGTACGCAGGGTACAATACGCTTCGCGGCCAGGGAGATGGACCCCCCTCGCCTTGGAAAATAATAACAACAATAATAATAATCCAGTATTCCAGTAGTGTGCTATATTATTCCCGTTGGGGTCACTAAACAAGGTTCGCTAATGTGTTTTGGGTAACAACACATTCCCTGGTTAGGTAACTGCGCATACCGAAAGATAGACTCCCACGAGACAGTTCCAGGACCCAGAAAACTATGGAAGATAGAGTAATTTCAAATTCCAGATGAATACTCAGGTCTCCGAAAAAAATAAAAATAAACATTGGCTCAAAAGCTGGAAGGGAAACCTTCCACAATACAGTCATATAGCTTAGCCACTAATTTATGGCCAAGCTAGACCTCTTTCTTGGTCTTTTCCCGAGAAATACTTTAAACCTCCAATAGCTTTCTAACTTCTGCCGTGTAAAGTAAGCGAGCCCCCTCGAATTGGCAGGACACCAGAATCAGAGCAACAAGGTTCTTATTATCAGTACTCCCAAATGTGCACGATAAGCGATATGCCTTATGCCTGCGATATTCTCTGATGGGACATATTTTCTCCTATCAACCATATACGGTTAATGTTCTCATTTTTCCACTGCTCCTGATAGCTTCAACGAGGGGTGAAGTCCTAGCGGTGCTGGGTTCTGGGGCTAAACTGGGGTAAACATCTTCAATTGCCAAATTGTTTGCCTTGTGCAAGGTCCCGGACCGGAACTAGGTACCATACACAGCCTTTCCAAATTGCCCTGGACTTACGGTAGCATCCTCCTTCACATTTCGTCCTATTTTGTATTCATCCCAACTGTCTCTATCCTGCAAGAGTTAAAAATGGCCCCCCACTGCCGGGAGTGACGGAGACTTGGCGAATAAATTAATATCCCACCTTCTCTTGATACCGGTATTCTCGCTCGAGTCGCTGACAG
>Ga0307507_10001624_pt1 | contig 49786 bp, 41 predicted proteins | sample 7_EM_MG_FD_207223 | JGI IMG/M metagenome (GOLD analysis project Ga0307507, IMG submission 207223) | Populus trichocarpa ectomycorrhiza microbial communities from riparian zone in the Pacific Northwest, United States - 7_EM | ecosystem: Host-associated > Plants > Roots > Unclassified | place...
CCTGCAAAACCCCCCCCCCCCCCCCCCACAAATAGCGAACGTAGCTAAATTTCTAACCTATCACCGGAGATCTACTAAATACTCTCGAAGAGTAGGATTACACTATCTACACTACGTTAAACAAAATAGTATATTCTAAACAAAAGAATGTGTCCCCCAATACAACCCCACCCTATCTACCTACACGCGACATCCCAGAAACATGGACTTGTCTACAAATTCCTTCATAGCTACATATATGCCAACTTGCATTCAGTACCTACAACTGGAAGGATGGCCGAGTGGTTATGGCGTGTGACTCAAGCGTTCTGCTTCTTCACTTTCAGAAAGTGGGGTTTCTCATGGGCTTTGCCCGCGGGGGTTCGAATCCCCCTCCTTTCATCAACTTTTTTCTTTTTTGCCCCCCAAGATATCATCACCCTCATCCATCATCATATCATCCCCGAAGTATTACCTCCCACATCGTAATCAGCCCATGATATGTGATAGATATTCCCTCACATAACACTGAGCGTTAGTCCACCGGCACCCACGGTATACTGTACTACGGTATTCAAACACTTCAACCGAACCAAGCCCCCTCATAAAGGGAGGGAAAAAGGAAAGGAGAAGAAAGGAGAAGAAAATAAAAAGCCCACTGGATGGATATCAAACGTAATTCCCATAAATATATTCATTCATTCCCCATTACTACTGGTGCCCGACAATGCAATTTATAAACCTTATAATACGGCACCAAAGCACTCGTTCAGTCATCCAATGCGATCCTGAAAGGAGAAAAAGAAAAGAGAAAAGAGAAAAGCTCAATCACTCGCAAAGAGGACCAAACTGAAATGAAGAAAGAAAGAAAAGGCACTAGTATTAAAAAAAAAAAGCAAAAAAGCAAGATAAATTTGGATGGCGAATAGAGGTTCAAGTTAAGCTTATACCGGCACCCCAGAATATCAAAAGCAAGTAAAGAGGGGAGGGGGGACAATGAATTGAAGGTTACCGTATTCCTTCATTCGTTCTTATCTCGCATCCGGGTTGAGCACACAATTGTCATAATAATATAATAATGAAAAAATGGAAAAATAAATCCCGAGACCAATTTTTTGATGATGATGATGATGACGCCAGCTCTGTATCATACTAGCATAATACGATACTCCAAATATAAAGAGGAAGAAAAAAATACATGCAAAAAGCTCAAGGGCGCAAAGAAGGAGAAAAAGAAGGAAGGAAGGGGGGTCCATATGTACTTCAAATAAAAAATAAAATAAAAGGGAACAATGAAACAGGGGGAGCGGGGGAGTACGGGGAGGATATAGTAAGTATCATAATATCATAGTTAAATAAAATATATCATAACGACAAACTTGGCAACGTGAAAGGGGGGGAGAAGGAGGGAAGGAGATTCTTGTGGAAAGGAAAGGAAAAGAGCAGTAAGAAAAGGGAAAAAAAACCATGATTCCGTTATCGCCTGGAGAAACTACCGCTGTAGCAAAGTATGAAAAAAATAAAGAAAAGAAAAAAGACCCTTTTCGCCATGAATGAGTATCAGAGACTGGAGTGAAATAAACCGAATCAAATATAGAATAAAAAGGACCAAAAACATTTAACACCCAGTGAGAAAGAAACAAAAAAGCCCAACCGACCGACCCAGCCAACCCAGCCAACCCAGCCAACCGACAAACCAAGCAGAAAGAAAAACACATCTTTTTTTTTTTACCAGGGAAAGGGGAATGGTGAGGGGGGTAATGGGCGTGCGATGTGAGGAGCTGAGGAGCTTCGAACTCATCTCATAGATACAAAACTAATCTTGCAGAAAGGAAAAAAGAATGAAAAAATGACCCAAACCAAACCGGACCCTTGTGCTAAGATTACCAGCTAAGAGCATTTCCCATAAGACATAAAAAAGAAACCAGAAAAAAGACTCAAGCATTTTGTCCCACAAGAAACCCCACCAATGCCGCTTCATTTTTGTATGACGTTCAAGTACAGTAAATAACAAAAACTATGAGAAAAAATGGGGAACTGAAATAAGACCAAGTATAAGAATAAATAAAAAAAGGGGTATTTGTAACACGGGATTATAAATGCCTTCACTTCATCACTATTAAATGAAAAAAAAAATGAAATGAAATGTACCGAAGAGAAGATTGGAAAAAATGAATATGGTTCGAAAAGAAGGAAAGAAGACATCCCGTGACCGATTCTTGTACATTTGACAAGGACGGCCAAAAAATTTGACAGCTACTTAAGGCGCAATGCTAACCTCCTTCTTGGTTCCCTCAGAGGATTTATCGACGACTGGACGCTCCTCAGTCGTGCTTGCCTCAGTAGACGGCGGAGCCGACGAATCAGGGGACTGAACGTCCATAGTCAACAACGGGGGGGTCGCAAGCGCAGAACCAGGAGGGGGGGAGGCAGTTTGTGAAGGGGTAGAGGAGTTGTAAATCAACTTCTCAATCTGTTCATGCCTTAGGTATAAGTGTTGATCATGCAACCTGCTTGAAGGCTGGTTTCCTACCGCATTGATCTGTTTACCATAAGTAAACTTCTTCAAGGCTTGGAGTTGAGGCTTAATCTGCTCAACCAAAGTCTCCCTATCCGGCCCTTGGAGTAGAGTCAAAAGTTTCTCTACGCGACTGTTAGCCCGTGGATCCCACCGCCAAAATCCTTTAGAGGGTATTTGACTTACGAATCACGTAGTTCCCATACTGATCCCGCATAAGGATCTGTAGAGGGGAATTCCCGTCAGGACGGATAGTGGTCACAACTTTGACAATTTCACGCTTCTCTTCATCTGACCCAAAGGTTATACTCTTCTCAACAACATTCGACGCGAACTTATGCCTATTATAAGTTAGCATATCAGTCAAAAACCGAAAGAGAAAAAAAAAAAAGACGGCCGAGGATAAATACTTTGAGAACTGAAGTAGCTGGGTTGTAACCAAGCTAATAATCTTGGCTCTATCTTCGGGTTTTCCATGCTCGATAACATGCTGGGTAACATAATTCCCATACTGATCCTGCACAAGCGCAATAGTACAAACATGAAGTTCCTGAAGCAGCGAAGCCTGTGCAGTCTCGTCACAGTGTTCGAGCATGCGCTGGATGACACGGCACCCATAGGGGTGAGTCGCCAAAGTATGGACTTGACCATGGAAAGCTTTGATGATGAATTGGATATGTTCTGCTGGTACTCTCTCAATAGCTTTTTGAACCACATGATTGCCGTTCTGGTCTTTTACGCACTTGAGGACATGACCGTCCAACTCCTTAACAAGGGAGGCTTGCTGCTCCGTCAATATATGCTCGAGAGCCTATAATAGTTGTCAACTTGCGGCTAAGGAAGACCAATAAATAGCTTGTACATACCTTTTGAACAACCCTACAGCCGTACATCTGCGTGGAAAGCGTCAACACATGCCCCTCCATCTGTTTAGCCAGGATACTCTTCTGAAGTTGATTCCCATGCTCAAAGAACTTCTGAATAACATAGTTCCCGAACACGTCGGTCATCAATTGGAGAGAATTTGGCTTTATTTCAGCGAAAATTGTCTCTTTCTCATCACTATTTGCGGTCTCGAGCTTCTGTTGAATAAATCGGGAGCCATGCTGATCACCGCTGAACTCGACAACATGACTGTAGATGTCCTAACAACCATTAGACAATGCAAGCAATGGACGAAACAAACACCCTAAAGTTACCTTGAGCTCATAGCGTTTATTAGACTTCGAGTTAGCGCGAAACTCTTCGAGGAGAACACTCCTCAAATTGTGTCCGAAGTCTTCATGAGCAGGCCTTCTAACCGCTGGGTGAGTTGGGGCGATCATAGGACTAATCGAGGAGCCAGTGTAGGAAGCCATGGGCATTCGAATTCCGTTACCGTAAGCGTAGTCGTAAGGTGGTTGTGGTGGATACTGGTTGCGATAAAGTTGATCTCGCATAATTAGCTGACCCTGGTTTATGTGAGGGCTCTGCTGTTGCTGCGGAGCAACGAGCAGACGTTGCCGCAACTTTTCGTGGTTTGGGGTCAACTGGGTCAACTGCCCGGATGGAGGGGTGCGAATTGGAGGGCCGCGGGAAGAAGATCGAAAATCGGAACCATGGGGTGGCGGGGTGCTGCCGTTAGCATGATAAGCGCTCCCCATATTATTGTTTCTTCTTTGATATTCTCCATTTTGGTCGCCGGGGGACATGGAACCGACACGCTCGTAAGGTCTACGAATATCGCCATAACCCTCACCGTAATTGGCATCTGGGTATTGCTCAGTATTATTGTAAGCCTCCTGCCCACGAGGATAGTTCCCATCATCTGGAGTCCACATAGAATTCTGAGCAACAGCCTGGACTGTTTGGCGGGCTTGATAAGGGTATTCGCCAAACGGTGGTTGATTCTGGTAATTGAAATTGGCAGGGTGCCCAGTGAGGGCCTGGCTCAACCGACTGTAAGATACCCCTTCGCGGGAGGCCGAAAATCTGTCATGATCATCGTCCACCGATATCTGCCTCAGATGAGCAAGCATCTCAGCTTCTCGGGTATCACGACTCAAATCCGGAAATCTCCCAGGTGCTACTGGATAGGACCCAGCATTCGGGGTATGTGAGGCCGGGTGGGAAGTAGGGACATGAGTGTAGGCTCCATAGCCACCAACTGCATCCGGAGGAGATTGGTTTGGGTTGTATGTAGGCGGAGTCGAATTGGCCCTTTGTTGAGGAGGCAGACTTTCGCTACGGCCAGCCGATGAAACACTTGACCCAAACGCTTCAGCCCCCGGTCCACGCGGATTTGAAACAACACGCCCCCGGGCCATCTGAGAAGCCGGATCCTCATCGTCAATAGCTGGAAGAACAAGATGTCTCCGATCACTTGTATCAGTAGACGTAGAAGTACCTGGAAATCTTGGACTCCCAAACCCCTGCCCGATTTCAACTGGTCGGCCCCGAGGACCATTCGGAAAATCCATACTCTCAAAACCTGCAGCAGAGGCTGGATCCAAAAAAGGCTTATTATTATTAGGTGACTGGCTCAATGACGGGCCCCTCCCTACAGCAGATTGGCGGGGCATCGTGTAGAAAGGTGATGAACTTCGAGGGATTTCTGAGTTTGACTGAGGCGATTCATATTGACGAAGACGAACCGGAGATCGAGAAAGATCTTGATTTATAGGAACATTTGGGAGAGCAGGAGAAGCGGATTCCCCTGACCATCTCACGGCAGGAGACTTTGTATTCCATGTGTCGTGCTCCCCCGATCCAGCCAAAAGAGAAGAGGAACCTTGTTTATCGTCAAAAGAACCTAGTTCAAAGTAGACAAATCAGAAAAGATGATACGGTAGGACGATAGAAATGGATACGGGAAATAATAATGAACGAATATTATCCCAGGGGGAAAGAAAAGATCCTCACCTCGACGTTCTGCATTAGTATTAGGTCCACCAAAACCACTACCGATAGCCGTGCTCCCTATGGTAGAATTTCCCCAGATTCCCCAAGCTCCACTATTTCCCAGACCCTGTGTCGTGGGTTGTGATGCGCCTCCATCGAGGGTATTCGGAGAACTCCCAAAGTCATCGAATCGTGCGGGTTTGACCTAACCGGGGCAAACAATCAGCCACAACCTAACAACAACGAAATTGATTAGAAAGATACAAGACATACACCTGTAGATAGTGCCGCGCGAGAGGTTGCAGCTGTCTGATGATCCGACATGATGCTGTTGAGTCGAGGAAAGTTAATATGGATGCGACTATTGACCGTTGGCCGAGTGAGTTGGATTTCGTGAAAGGTGGTAAATAATTACAAAAAAAAATATAAAAAAAAATACAGAATCCCCGATAAGGGCTTTTTCTCGTGATTTGTGTACAGTGGGTGGGATTTAGAGATTTACAGGTTAAGGTAATGGAAGTGTGTGAGCTAGTGATAGCTGTTGTATTGTTGAGGAAACGGAGCTACGGTGTCAGCCCTACGAGCTTCAACTCCGCCAGACGCTCGATAAAAGACGAGGGGTAATTTGCTCCGAATTCTGAAGCACAAACCTTGTTATGTAGAGGCTGTGGGGGGTGGGGGGAATGGTTTTGTAGCTGGTACTGCCGTCGGACCAAAAACAAAAAACAGCCGGTAAAAAAGATGTACAGAAGAAGATATAGAGTTGAGGGAGGAGGGCGGGGGGTAGAAGAGAGCAGAAGACGTAAGTGAGTTGTGGTGGCGGGGTTAAATTGTGTCGTCGATGGTGTAGCTACTATCCCGGGGAAAGATTGAGAAAGATAAACCCAACAATTATTGGTGGAGGGTTATAGGGAGAAGGAGTGAGCGCAAACCAGGCCTTGAAAAAGCGTGGTAGCCTGCCCTCCGCTTGAGTTGATTAGCAGCAGAAACTCGTTGTAGTCATGCGGCGAGGGGCGGTAAGTTGACGCAAGGGATGATGACGATTCCGGGAAAAAGAGAGTTTGATGGTTTGCTTGTAGTGAACTTCGGATAATGGAAGGAAGGAAGGAAGGAAGGAAGGGAGTGGTTGAAGATGATATGTTGAGATAAAGAGAGAAGAGAGAGAGGGAGAGAGAAGGAGCTGATCGGAAGGATAGAGTGAAAGTGAAGACTGTGGTGAGGCTTCCCTAGGATGAGAACGGAAAGAGATGGAAGGATGGGAACAAGATGGGATAAGGAAATTGATTAGAGTGCGGATGGATGTTTTTGTGTAGAAGAATGTCGCGAGGAATTAAAATCCACTACCGTATCCCACTTTTTTTTTTTTTTTTTTTTTCCCCTTCTTGCTGAGAAAAGTAACACTTCCTTGGTGCTGATTGTGTGGTCGCACTCGGTGTTGGTTTTCAGGGCCAAGTTCAAGGCTGCCTGGAGGGAAAGAAAGAGCTGCTTAGAGATCCCTTGTTGTTAAGGTGGCAGTAGTAATTGTGATGGTAGGATTCGTATGATATGAAAGTAAATATTGATTGGAAAGATGTTTGATTGACTGATTGTATGCTGCCTGCTTGCTGGATTTGGTCCTTCCTTTCCCTCTTTCTATCGCTGCCTTTTTGCACACTTCCTCTTGCTCAATGTGTCTAGCCTTGCTCTTATTGCTCACACTTCACACACACACACGCACACAAGCACTCACTTCACTTCAGTGACTTCACTTGACTTCACCCTTCTCACTCGGACACTCACTCTCACTGCTGCCCGTTTTTGTCCCTTCCACGCCGTTGCAGGAGCAGCAGAGCTCTTTTATCACTCTTTTGGATGTTTCGCGCGCTTACTTTAGGTAGGTGGTCGGTCACGTCCCGTCCGTGCTGCGTTCTGGCCTCCGACTGACACAAGAGAACGACCGACGGGAAGGAGAGTTTGCGGGACTTTCTTTTTTTCTTCTTCCCCTTTTTTCTTTTTTTTTCTTTCTTTCTTTTTCCTTTTTTTTTTGACAGAAAGACCCACGCACTGAGAAAAGGGAAGAGATAAAATAAAATAAAATGAATAATAGCAGAAGGGGACAAAAAGATCAAAAGAGTAATGGTGGAGAGAAAAGGGAAACAGTAGATCCTGTCAGCCTTTCCAATGCCGGGCTGCCGACAGTGAGTGAGAAATGCGGGGGGTTACTTGGGCTTTTCGCTGGGAGCGAACGGTTATGCTAGGCCAGTCGTGCTGGGATGATGAGATGGGATGGGGGCGAAGCGAAGCCTTTTTGCTGGGCTGAATTGGTGATTTGCACACCCGGCAGGTTGAGAAATTTATAGAAGCCAGAAGAACCCTGACTCAAGCTCACTTTATATATCAAGAATGGAATGCGAGTAGCAAGCTTGGGCCAAGAGACACCAGAGACAACTACCGACACCGGTCAGCGCGATGAATTGAGGTTCGCTTTACAACACTAAAGAAACCCTCAAAATTTTTACAGCAGAGGAATTATGTCAAAATATGAAAGGGGGGGAGGGTTTTTTGCTGGATCCTTGGATCTATTTGCAACAATAGAAAAATTCCATCAAGCACCTGATAAAAGCAACTTAAAATACCATAACTCCTGGCTCAAAATAAATAAATATTAAAATATTATGAAGGTTGTTAGTCATAGTCATAATAGATGAGACAAAAAAAACCTCATTATTTCAAAGTAAATTCTCTGATAAAAGATATTTCATTCCTTCTAACTAGAAAATTTATTCTATATTTTGTCAAAATAAAGAAACCCCTCAAACTAGTTTCTAATCTTTATTGTTATTCTTTTATACATGCATTCAGGTTACTCACATAATAAGTAACTCAAAAATTTCCCTTTACCTCTAAATAGCTAAAAGCAAGTATTAGAATATACAGTGAGGTTTAGTATATAGAAACTATACTTAGTTTTAAAACATGTTGTTTGGACTATTCATATACTAAGTACTAGCTTTGCTAGATTGAATAACTTGAAGAGGAATTAGAGTAAAAACATAAGTAATAAGATATTTTAATAATAAGTCTAAATATTATATCTAATTTCTTTCAAGATTATAAAAGCTTATATAAAAATATAGACTAAATTCTAAAAGTAAAAAAATATATTGAATAAGAGTATAGTAAATAAATATTCTTAATGTATAAACCATGTTATTAAATAACCATTATGCTATTATATTCGACATATGTCAATTTATACCTTATTTGCTTATCTAAGACTCTGTTTGGTAGACCACTTTTATAGCATAAAAGTGACTTTTTATGGCATAAATCCTTGAAACTCAAACTTTTTATATAGGGGTGTATTTGGTGTATACAAAAATATTGCAATATATTTTTATTTTCACAATATATTTTTATAGCATAAATCTGAGAACAAAGTGTGTAGGCTAAGGACTTGAGTATAAGAACTTTTCCAATGTAAATTTTAATAACTATAATACATGATTGACTATTTATACAATATTATTATAAATAATAAACATAATACTATTTAAAATTAACTCAAGATTTGATTTTCATACAGCCTCAGCCAAATATCATGCCTATAACCTTAGTGTTAGAGATTCTTTTTCTCAACATATTTATATTGAGGTAATAGAAATAAGTATCTATATTTCAGAAATATGCTATAAATTTATATTACCATATATCATTTGCAACTTTTATTACAATAGTATATTTATATTGCTATAAAAGTAGTCCACCAAACAAAGCCTAATTTACTTGTTATATTATGATATTCCAATTACTAAATCTCTAATATTTATCAAACAAGAAAAATATATTTGTTATTATTTGTTCTAATTATAGTAGTTTAAATTATATTTAATTTCTTCCAAACTATTATTTATCTATTATAATTGCTATCATATATAAGTTTGTAATCTTTTACAGTAATCTACTTTATAATACTAAAATTCATTTTATTACCATAGTACTATATTTGAAAGTGTAAGAAAGTTTTCTTTACATTGTCTTATTCAAGTTAGTAGAAGTATAGATTTGAATAATCTCTTATGTCCAACCTTAAAGGTTTTTTGATAAGCATGTATAACCCTTCAGATTATGGAAAAATTCTGCTTTAGATATCATCTCTTAGTATAATATTCAAAAGTGTTAGGTGTAGCCGGTGTGTTAACTAATTTACTGGACTAGGGCTGTACTCGAGCATATTTGTAAACAGAGAATCTTGTGTAGAAAGACTTGTAATAAAGTGTAACTAAGTTACTCATGTGGAATAGATAAAAGGTAATAGAGTGGCAAAAGTTTGTGTAATGACTTTTTATATTGATAAGATCTCTTCTCTGTACTTGCTGATTCTGTTTAAGTGAGAGAGGCACTTCAATATTTATATTCCGTGTTTGAGTATTCGTGGGCTACATGTTCTAACTGTACTAACCAAGTATTGAACGAACAAAGTTCTCTAAACTCGTAAGTGCAAACACCTCCTGACCCTAACAACTATTCAATCCAATACTCACATTATGAAGAGGTAGACCCCCATATTATTGTAGGGGTGTGTCAGTCCTGTCGACAATAGGCTAGTCTAGAGTACACGTAGTCCACTAATGTCAACATAATAATATCTCTTCACTGAACCGTATATGAAGCAGCCAACTTCAAAAGCGTCAGACACTTCAATGTGCGGGAGTCTGTCACCGTGTTACAATCCTCTCCTCTTCGGGTGATACTTGCAGCAGGTAACCGACAGTCTCCTAACGATCGCTTCTCCTTAGCCTGATATCTGTTGCGATAGCTAAGTCCTTTGACTCCTATCTAGTAACATCGATCGTTAGACTCATATAAGACCGTCGTGTCTTAATTCCGAAGAGCGTGATAGATAGAGATCTTTGTATAGAAAGTATAGTGTATAAAAGAACTTAGATGGTTGCGTGAAGAACCCAAATCCCATGCCTTTTTTTTTTTCTTTTTTTTTTTTTTTTTATCATGTGCTTTGTATTAAACAACTACTGGGAACAAAAACTACGTGCAGCGCTAGCTATGGTAAAGAAAAAATCCCATCCCCACTTATCCACCTGGCGCCAGGGAAAAAGCCATCAACCCAAGTCTCTCTGGTACAAGACCAACCGCACACCAGCCGCGCAAAATAAGAAATCAAACTCCGACTGAAGGGGCGGAACAAGAAAATCAAATAAATACACGGGGAGGAATCAAGAGGAAAACCCTTGCCGTAGACACTATCAACAAAATAAATCATTGTTATAACCACTATGAAACCCAAAGTAACCGACAATGAAAGAAGAACAATTGGGGCGCGGGAGCCACTAAAACCGTTGCGGCGTTGCAAGCATTACTCAGAACTCAAGTCGTTGACATCCGGGACCGAGGCAGTGCAATACGACGACTGAGCGTAACCGAGGGGCGCGACCGTAAAGAAATCGCAAGGTGAGGCGAAGGGGCAGTAGTGTAACCGGTACGTGTTACTATTTGGTTTCGAGTATCGTTTGATACTCAGTATGTTTTATGATTGAGTTTGATACTCATGATGTTTTATATTTGGTTTCAAGTATAGTTTGATACTCAGTATGTTTTATGATTGAGTTTGATACTCATGATGTTTTATATTTGGTTTCGAGTATTGTTTGATACTCAGTATATTTTATGATTGAGTTTGATACTCATGATGTTTTATGTTTGGTTTCAAGTATCATTTGATACTCAGTAGGTTTTATTTGTTGTATCAAGATATCGTTTGATACTTGATATGTTTTATGTAACGTTTCAAGGCTACCGTTTGGGAGTCTTTATGGTTATTGTTTACAAGGCTCGGGTTAGCCTGACAAGTGTATTTAAGACCTGCTATTCTCCGAACTTAAAAAGAGCAGACTTCGTCAGACAGAGTTTTCAATATACTTGGTTGAACAGTTACTTCTTCAGTTCGCTTCGAGAATCCAGTAAGACCCAAACATACTTAGCTATTAGGAACTACTTGGTAGTTACGATATAGTAAGAAGTTTGTTACAACAACTTAGTCTAAGCCTCCGGTACTAAGTCTCGTTACATACCGCACTTTGGTATAGAGATAGTATCGTTACCCTATCGATTCCCGCCACCACCCAGGAGGCGGTTACAAGTAGGGTGCCAGCCAAGTCAGTGGATTGTAGCTGTAACCGAGCAACGGGATGAGACCTGAAGGGGGAGAGGAGGTGTAGACCCAATAACCGTGGAAACTATCGGTGACCGTGTGCGTGTCTGACTAGGCAGCCTCTAGCGGAGGTGAAGAGAACGGAGAAATCGACCGTAGCCTGTTGAAAGGCTTTCTCCTACTGCGAACTGTAGTCCCAGCCGTCTGTAACATGGGCGAGAGGGTGTTGCTGACCGTGCGAGCGCTAAGCGAGGCAGCGAAGCGCGAGCAGAGAGAGGGGGGAGTAGAGCCAAACGACCCCTAGAAACAAGGACGCCAGGGCCCAAGGACATGATAAGGGAAGTAAGGCAGGAGGGGGGGGGTGCAGCTCACGGAAAGTGCTGGTGCAGCTCACTGAGAGTGCTGGGGTGGTGGATGTTGATGATGAATTCTCATGGTATTGAGATTTCAATCGCCGGGTGTGTAGAGGAGATGGTTCGTGACCCAAATCTCATGCCCCAATGGTGCCCTTATATAGGGGTTCTTCCCTCAACCCTAACCTTGTGTGACTCATACCCTCGCGTCACGCGACTCATGACTCATAGTGAGTCATAGTGTGAAATCCATCAGCTGACCCATCCGAGTCAGCTGCGCCATATCTCGCAACCAATCACAACCTATAAAACAAGTTATGTGCCCTAACGGGGTCACATGCGTGAAACCCATGACTCATAATTATAAGTAATATACAAGATACATAAACCAGATGACCACAATCGTGAGTCATGTCACTAAACAACCAATAACAATCAACCAATAACGCGCTATTGCATCGTCATGTGAAAACCTATGAGTCAACTGATCTCATAGTGTGAAAGATAACAAACCAATAACTAATAATCATTAGTCATGCGAGAGTCTACCTTGCTTAGTCACCGTTTGTGATACACTGTCCGCACATCAGGTTCTCGAACTTGCTATTAGGCATACCAAGAGTTCCCACTACTAGCCCACGCACAGACCCCTGCGTACCAACCAGTCAAAATACAAAATACTCAGAAAGATATACCTCGGTCTAGCTTGGGATGATAGTTATGTGCCTCTGACAATAAGATCACATGTTCAATTCACAGCTGTGTCATAGTTATTATTAGTTGAAATATAATTATGCGACAAGTCATAAATGACAGCAATAATAGGACAAAGATGTCTAAGGAATTTAAGTGCGTGTTCCCGTTTTAGGATGCCCACAGGGGAGGAACTAGAGTTCCCTAAGATGACGGACGGAATCAGAATAAAAAGACTTAGGTAAAAATATTGTGTGAAGATGCCAGAAGACACATAGCGGAGACCTCTGAGTCCGCTCAGAACCAGTCAGTACGAATATAAGATAGTGCATGCAAAATGCTATTTGAGCGATCACTGTTACAAGTAAGTTCGGAAACCTGATGCGCGGACAGTGACAGACTCTCGGGCATCAAATGGTCTGACGCCTTTGAAGTTGGCCACTTCATATACAGTTCGGTGAAGATACATTATTACGTTGGCATTAGTCGGCTACGTGTGCTCTAGACTAGCCTATTATCCATGGGACCAACAAACCCCTACGATAATATGGTGGTCTATCTCTTCATAATGTGAGCATGGGATCAAACAGTTTTAAGAGTCAGGAGGTGTTTGCACTTATGAGTTCGAAGAGATTTGTTCATTCAATACTTAGTTAGTATGGTTAGAACATGTAGCCTGCGAACACTCAGATGTGGAATATAAATATTGAAGTGCCTTCCTCGCTTAAAACAGAATCATTAAGCACGAGAGAAGAGATCTTATCAATATAAAAAGTTATCACACTAGAAAATTATCTTTACCTCTTTATTACTTTTTATCTGTCCTCATTCAAGTGACTTAGTTACACTATACCACAAGTCTTCCTAGACAAGCATCTCTATTAACGAACACATAAGGTCTAGTCTGGTATTATAGTTACCATACTAGCTACCCCTAACACTTGCTTGTGAGAGCGATTGCTCGAATAGCACTTTGCGCACACTATCTTATATTTGTACTGACTGGTTATAAGTGGGCCCGGAGGTCTCCACTCTGTGTTTCTCCTGGTTCCTTCATTCAAGATATTTCTTAAGTGTTTGTTCTGATTCTGTCTGTTATCTTAGGGAACTATTGTTCCTACCACTAGGGCATCCTAAAACCGGAACGCACACTTAAATTTCTCAGACATCTTTGCGCTATTATCGCCGTCGTTTATCACTTGTCGCATAATTATATTTTAACTAATAATAACTATGACACGGCTGTGAATCGAACACGTGACCTTATAGTCAGAGGCATGTGACTATCATCTTAAGCTAGACCAAGGTATATGTGTTCAGATACTTGTGTTCTGACTGGTTGGTCTGCAGGGGTCTGTCCGTGAGTTTTGTGGATTGGATCTCTTGGCATGCCTAACAAAAAGATTTCCTGATATTTCTTAATGAAAGTTAACTTATTTGATTATCTTTCTAACTATAATACCTGTGAAATAGACATATTATTGTTTATTCTAAACCATTTTCTCTCTCTCATAGCTTGTCAGTATAGTGCTAGTTCACTTAAGTTAATATTAAAAAACATTAATAGTCTAATGCCTTTCCATAAATGATAAAAAATTAGTATACATATTAAAGAGGAGAATAAACTCTGCTACTGGTTCTCAAACACTATTAAAAATAAAGGTTAGAATCATAATTATCGGCCTGCTTGAGAATGCAAAAATCGCCAATACTGTAGTCGCTCTCCCCCATTGCAGCATCCACATTGGCATCCCAGGCGGCACCTCAAAAACGCATCAAAATTCCGGGCGCTAGTGTGGAGTAATGGAGGCACGCTAGGCTAGAACATACCGTCCCATGCTTCTCACTATAAACACTCATACTCATGCCCCAACGACATCGACATAGATTAGAATGCACTCAATCTATCGATCGCCCTCTCCCCTTTCTCTTTGCTTTCCGTATCATATGTTTATACTAGAGCTCTTTATCCCTTGACAGTCGTCGCACCATGAAGTTTACCGGAACAGCCAAGACGGTATGTTCTAACAGCACTATTAATCCCAGCGTCGAGATCTCCCCGCTCGCCAGACAATGATCAGGAAACCTCACAATTCAGGGGAACACTGGTTTATTATCACAATATCCTCTCTCTTCGAGAAGGCGGCTGATGAAGGTTTATGCGCTGTGCCTTCGCCTACGTGTCAAGTGGTGTGCAAGTATGACTCCCCGCTGCTCCAACATCGTAATGTAAGCATTCTTCATGAGAGTCCACTACCATTTTACCTGCCCCTCCTTCGCTACCACACCGCTTTGCATGGCATGATGCCCAGCGTGCCGAAACTTTCGATATCTTCTTTCTTCGCATCTTGTTTACACATAAAAAATAAAAATAAATGAATGGCACTGGGCTGCTCGAGTGGGTAAAGGGCGATTTGGCCCTGCGTACGGGAACCGACGGCTCAAATGAAAAAGCCCTGAAAGACAGGAAAGATGATTGTTTCTATCAGACCTACCGTATGCCATCGTTGCATTCGTGTTTTCCACCAAAAGAAAACCTACTTCCGAAAAAAGAAAAAAGAAAACCAGATGTATACGAAATCCCCTAGCTTGTTTACCCGGGTCTACTTTTTTCTTCCTACCGGTGGTCAAAATTAATATCGTGTCTCTCTCAAAAACTCACTGGCTGCATGCTTGAATACGTGATGGACTATGACATGAGGCTGTCGGAATGGAAAATGTTTCTTCTAAATGAGAAGATCGAGGTTGAAAAGTCCGGCTGAAGATCTACCGCAAGTTCGAGAAACGATGGGCCCACCTTCCCGCCAGTCCTGTAAGGCCCGCGGCCCCTGGTTGCGTCGAACAAAACCTGTCCGATCAGGACGGACAGCTCCGCAAAAAGTCAACTTGGCGAAAGTTGTGTGTTACACCAACCGAGATCACCTCAGCATTCGTCGAGCTCTGCATTAGCAGGTCAGTGCGCAAGGCCTAACGCCTCCCCTCCAACAGCTCCCCCACTTGCACTCCTCCACTCACAACTGGGGAGGGGTGGGAGTGTCGTTTTTTTTTACCCCTCTTGTTGAGCTTAAGGGAGTTGTACTCGAGTACTCAGTCGTACGGGCTTGGTGGCTTTCGTTATTAGAGAAAAAAAGTGATTGTGGCTCTGCGAATGCTATTGCTTTTTGCACGCTGACCCGGAGAGTTGGGTATTGGAAAAGAGCTTGCAGTTGAGGATTAGCCGAAAAGCGAGACGATTGCGATTTGGAAAGCTTTTCATAGCGTTGTCCTCCAGGTGAGGAGTTCCCTAAGAGCCTCAACGATTTGCGAAAGTCTCCCAAAGGAAGGAGGGGGCGAATTTTTTACTATTCCCAAGCGGTATCACCGTTTCCTCAGCACAATGTACCGAGTTTTGGGTGTGCACTCATCTGCAGACACACTTGTCACCCATCTGCCGTTATAACGCCACCAAGTCAGCCACCCCCGACGCGCTTTAACGAGAATCAAGATTTCAGAACCGGGGATCCTCCTCCGGTTCGACACACCTGTCACACAGGGAGCCTCATAATAATATTAGTCAATCATTCTTCATTATCTGCTAGTGGAACCTTTGAAAAAATAAAATAGTGGCGAGAGAAATAAAATAAAAAGAGAGTAGAGCTATTCATTCAATGTTCTACGACAGCAAAGTGTTGGGGTTTGGTCCAGACCTTAATCACGTTTTCTTAGCGGAGGGGGGGGGGTACGGTAGCAGTCTCCCCCGAAGAAGCGGACCGCTAATCGAAACGCGCAAATCGCGGATCCGGTTCCCCGGTGGTGTTCCGTATGTTGGCGCCTAGAAATGATTTTAATTGGAGTTCTCCAAATATGATCAACGACTTGTGGCGGATTTCGGCTTTTCTTCAGATAAAATGTGAAAAATAAGAAAGAAGAAATAAATTTTATCATGGGACTTCTGCAGAGCATTTACCGTAGCCAAGTGCAGTATGGGTCCCGGAAGCCCACATTAACCTGGCCCGAATCATCGTATCCCGAGGGAAACTTCGATTGTAAAATAGCATGCAATGTCTCTCGGGGTAGAATTATGAATTCCAAATGAATTTTTCTGTGGATATGGTATGTTTATTCACAGTAAGATCTCTGATTGTAAGGTTCGTTATTTGCATAGTCCCCTTGCATGCGCAATATGTTGCTGGCGATCTTTGATCTCCCGTACACAAACCCACAGCTCAGTAAAATTAGTTCGTTCGTGTCAATGCTGACCCTGGTCAAAATGGGGCAGGGGAGGTCATTCCTTTTTGATCGGGGTCTCAGCACCAACCAGAACCTTTGCCCAGCAGCCGAAACATCAATGATTGAGAGGAGTGATTGGGGGTTAATGAAATTTTGAAACTAGCTATCTAGGGTTTTTTATCTTAACTTGATACGCTTATCCGAGCTGATTTGGGCTCCGGGCAGTGCCTCGATGCTCTCCCTGCTTGTTCCATTTTGGCCATTTGCATGCCCAAGGAATTTCCAGGAAAGCGTGCCAATAGCTAGGTCCGGGGTGCGACTCCGCATCTCGCCCTTACTTGGCATTCAAGTTGCTCCAATATCCCGTTGATGATACGACCTCGTTCCCCGGCCAAAAGCTTCAGATGTTCCGCCTCAGCTATCAATTAACCTCAAAATGAGACCATTGTCAGTTTTGAGGAAGCCCAGACCAACTATTCCCCTTTGTTGGGAACCCGAAGCTGGTGGACCCCCTCTCAGAAACGCCCACGTACGTAAGTTAGTCCTAAATCATGATATTATCCTCAAGGGGATTGGTGAATTGACAAATTTCATAATGATGTAGAAATAAATATATCAATTAGATTAATTGCCCACCCAGACCGAAAAAGAAACAATACCTGTATGTATGCGATGTTGCGGGCCCCCGCGCCAGCAGATTCGGCATGCTAAGACACCAATGGAAAATGATTCGAAGAAGCCACGGGATAGGATCCTACGCCTGAGGCAGGGAAGTTCGGCCAAACAAACAGGATCAGGAAGTAAACAAATCTGCCACCACTTCTTGCTTCCAACCATGAGCTGGGGCCTGCTCTTTTCGATTGACCCGCCAAGTCAGTCAGTAAGTGCATGCACGAACACGGGGAGTTCGTGTAAGATAATATCTGCCGGCCCATCTTAGTTTTCAGAGATAAAGGAAGGTGTTAATCCTACCCAAACAAGAAGACCAAAATGGAGGGGAGGGGAACGAAAAGGAGGGGTTACAGGGAACACGATGTGTCACCCTCCCTATTTCTTTTGAAGCGGTCCGATTTGTTTACTTTCTTTTCGCCTTGGACTATCGTCATTCCTTCCCATTTTTATCTGAGTAAAAAGGCTCCCTGCGCGTCTTTTCGTCATTGATATGAAGTCCGCATGTAGTCATCTCTCGGCGAAATCGAAAATTTCGGCCATTATCTATGGTCCAGCGCGATAAAGTGGTGACGGCTACCCGGGACATGCGGGGGAACAAGACCTCCGAAAAGCTTCTTCCGCTTCTTCAATTGTCTCCGGGAACCAGGTATGTCTTATAAAATGCAATTGTTGCACTATCATGAAGGCGAGCATGGGAACGGTAGCTGATCATTTTTGAGAGAAACAGAGTGTTTGCCAGAAGCAGCCTATCTATAATTTTCCACAGCCAACGCCGTAACGAGTCTAGGCAGTGCAGTATCCGTGGATGCATGCAGAACTGCGGGACCACGTTTGACAACATTCGTGTATTTTGGACGATTAGGGATTATGAATATGCTGAGAGCCGCTCCCTCCTTTCGTCGTCCGATGTTTGGTTTTCTTCTCTGCTGCCTAGTCACTTGACTCAGCCTTGGGACCATGTCAGCGTAAAAGAGTTCTGGGCAATCGCGGACCCCGTTATCGGAACGGCTCATATAGTGAGGCTGTCCCACCAACGCTTCCTCAATTATCATTTCCTGTTGGCCGTTCAGTTTTTCGTCAACCATTCTCTAGAAATGGGCTTTCAATTTCTAAGTTCCTGGTGTTTCTCTCTCATGCACAACCGTTTGTGCATGGTTGGAAGGTTAGATTGACAGCGGCTAGAATATTCCAGAGTTACAAATCGGATTCGGGAAGAACATCGCTGGAATTGGGAGGTAGGTCATACGTACATACAGGGCTGTACCAGTACACACACATGTAAGATACCCCCTATTCTATCTGTGCTTTCTGGGGTTCTGGGAGCTTGGAATTTGCCGGAATCACTGTTTAGTTGGTTGGTAAACAAGGAGCGTGAGGGGGAGAGGGGAAGGGGGAGAGGGGTAGGAGTTGAAAGGGAGGAGAGAAACCGTGGTTAATCTCGGGTATAAAGGGAAGTATCTCATCTGCAAGTTATAGCAAAGATTGGGATGACGAACGTGGTTGATACAAGCAGTACTAGCACTCGTACACACATCTGTTAGGGTACTAGCACAAGTACCTACCTTGCTGCACTTGGCGGTTCACGAAGTATCTGGATGTCTTGACGCCAAGATTGGCCCGGATGGGTGTAAATCGGGGCATTTTAGCGCCAAGAATCCGGACACTTTATGAATTGTCAAGTACAGTGCTGCCGGTATACAAGGACTTACATCCTCATTTCTTACAGACCCTTTTAGCGCTCACCTCTGAAGCACGAATCTCGCCCATCGTGAAGAGGAGTTTCAATGAGATCCGACAATGTCAGTCAGCCAAAGGGTCTTCAGAACACGGAATCTAGTTTGGGGGATGGAGTGTGGAGAGTCAAAAGAACATATCTTTTGTTTTTTGATGTGGATGCTTGGCTACATTAGGAATGGTCAGATAGATGGGCAAATTTGACAGCGTCGAACCGAGACGAACAGACCGCCTGAAGTAGTTAGAGCAGCGAGCAACAAGTCCTACTCTAACCCCAAATTAGGTAAAGCGGCGCTAGGTTCCTACCAAACAAAGTAGAGAGAACATCCAGGAAGAGTACGCCCCCTGGTTCTACTGAAATTACCAGTACAACCCCCCAACCTGGGGTGGGCACGAGAAACCCCTTTCTGAAGTCTGTGTTCGATCACCTTTTCATCTTGGGACTCCCTTGGAGTTCTTCCTCTTTTCTCCTCCTTTCCCCTTCTTTTCCTCTTCACCCTTACTTCGGTCCCCTATCCTAATCCTCCCCCCGCCATTCTTTCCCTTTCGACGAGCAATTCCAATTGTCCGGCTTCACTCTTTCGCTGGCCTTTTTGAATCGTTTTGCACTCGCTCACTCTCTAAGCAAAAAGAAACAAGGAACAAAAATAATTTCACGCTTACTGTATCTTCCCGATACATACGTTTGCTTCACGGTGTTCGTTTCCACTTACTTTTCGTTAAGTTTGTTCAGCGGCACAATTCGGCCTTAGTAATAGTGAGTCTCCGCTGACCTTTCATTAAATTTTATTCAATTGCTGCGCTGCGCGTTGTTGGCTGGATCCGCCAGCTGAGCTGTCCACCACCGCCGCATCCCAAAATTCCAAATTTAGATTGCCTCTGGTCTTTATCCCACCATACCGAACTTTGCACCATCATTTTGCCTGTCTCCAAACCCTGCCAGTTACAACTTAGCTCTGCCACAGCTAGCTCTCCATTCTCCGCCCAAGTTCTATTTTCCCTCTTCGTAACATGCTGTCTTCCGATTATCTTGTCGCGGTTACTGATCAGACATTGGCAAATAGCTGAATCAGCCACGATCGTTACTGGTACACTACTCTGATCGACAGAGCACCTCCTCTCCCTCTTTCATCTCGTCCTGAAGTTGTCTGTTTTCTGTTTGTTGGCACTCAGCCTTGTCCACTCGCTGGTTTCACAATACCCTGACAGCAAACGCCAACAAATACAACAAGTAATAATATAATATCGTCTTTTCGCAATGCCTTCTATCATTACACGCCGTGACGACGACCAGCCGCCGACTGTCCACGAGAACAATACCATGACCCATCTTCTCATTACTCTAGTCGTTTTAGTTTCCTTCGGGTTGGTGCTTGGAGGTTCACTCTTCTTCATGCGCCGTATTCGCAGAAGCCGCAAAGTCGCTGGTACCCTTCCCTCTTACGAAGCATCAAACAAGAATCACCGTGGCCTTACGATCTCTACCCGTGATTCCGTCCTCGTATACTCCGAGAAACAGCACCTCATCGATAACTCATCGCCAATGCCTCTTACGCCCGAGAGCATTCCCGAAATCCGGATTACATTCCCAGAAGAAGAGGATAAGCAAGGGCGTAGGGTTTCTGGTAGAGTTGTGGTTGTGGAGGTTGGTGAGGCTGGAGTTGGGTTTGTTCGTCCTTTGGAAAACGACGGTCTTCCACCATATCAACAAAAATCGGAGGAAAGGTTTGCATCAGTGGACCTGGATAGAATTGGTGGATTGAAAGAGAAGGAGACTGCTCCTTAAAGAATTCAGCTATGGGAAAAAGGTGATGACTGTGGTGAATTGCCTTTTTTACGCGAGTCCTTGAGGGTTTGTTCGTTCTTTTTCATGCCAACATCTTTTTTCATCACTTGTATCGACTTCTTCTTTTTGGCGCAGGCGGAGAAACGAACGGATGGAGTCTAGCAGTCACTCATTCTTTGGTCATGTGATCTATCTGCCGAAACGATGTGGATCTCATATCTCGACTTTACTTTATTTTACGAAGGGGTTATCTTGGTCACGGTTGGGTTTCTTTCAATGTTTGGGAATGGGCGCTCGAGGAATCCTTCCTAGATAGAGGGTCGAAGGGCAGGTGATGAGCTACCTTTTTTCCGCCCTCGTCGGACGGATACGATATCAAAACAAAAAAAAACGGCAATAACCAGTACATATTCGGCGTGGCATCGATTATCGTTTCTCTCCGCAGCCAATTACTATCCTTTCTAACCAATTCCCGCCGTTTCTTTCATTCTTTGGGTCCCTATTTAACGTGTAGTAGTTCTTAATTATTTTGTATATGTCTATGGTTTCCTTCTTCTCGATATAACGCCCATCACCTTCATATTTCTGGAGTTAGTCGTCTTTGATACCCTTCTGTCCTCTCTGCCCGTGTATAATAGACGCACGATTGGAGGGCTTTTGTCGATACTCTTTTTTGCTTGTCACCTTCTAACCTAACCACCTTCTTCTTTTCTTTACCTTTTACAATATCCACTCTTGGAGAGGGGAAATTACTTTGACGAAACTGTTGGGTTTGAAAATTTTGTCAAATAATACGGGTAGTCTCGTCGTTATGTTACTTTAAGTTCGTTCCAGCTGAACAGAGAGAGCTGAGAAATTCGGATGTCATCTTCCTTCCACCACCACCTCAGCTATTCAAGTCAAGTCACCTCTCATGCACAATCATCCAGGGTCCGAAACGAAAGAAAAGAAAAAAGAGAAAAAACTAAATTTGCCATTAGGCCTCTTTCTTTTCCTTCCCTTTTTACCCCAGCCCCATCGTAAGCGACAGTGGTATGTACAAGTATGATATCATACTCTACTTGTCGTCTAAGCTATGTTGTCCCCCCGGCCCTATTTTTAGCGCTCCCTATCCCGTCTCTCACAGCGCAAAAGAAGAAACGCGCACCCTAACCATAAAACGAAGCAAGGGCGACAGGTACTAGTAGATACCCACCACCGCCCTTGCATACTCGGGAGAGGTTTAGTAAAAATCGGAAAGCTATTTCCGCCGATCCCATAATAACAAATCTCTACGAAGACAAGGGGTTATGTCTCCCGATTTAACTAATTAATCTACAATACCCTCCTGAGTATGATACGGCGCATACTCATGTCACCAAAAAAACAAAAAAACAATCCTTACCTCAGAATACCGGCATTCATCATGAGAACTCACTCGTCTTAGTCTCCAAGCGCGCGGTATATATCATAACTTAAGTTATGGACAGATAGGCTAACATAATAGCTATTATGCGATAAGCTATCGGTATGGTGTTTATTCAATCACATCAGATTCTGGTATGATAATATTGTAATACGAGAGTATGGTAACTTACTCATAGCTATCGAAGCGTTTCTAAAAGAACTACACACACACTACTCAAATCCCGGAAGAAAAAAAAAGGGCCAAAATAAAATAAAATAAAATGGTGCGGGGTCATCGTACCGGTCCTTTTTGGAAGAAGAAAATGTTTTGAACATTATTATTATTATTATACGAGTAGTACAAGTAACGGTACGGTATGTACAATACAGTAGCATTCGAGTCATGATGCGGTACGATGTGATAGATAGTCCACATACACACAGACACACACACACGCACGCACGCCAACTTGATCTGCGCAGGAAGGGAAGGGAAGGGTAGGGCAAGGCTGGCATGTATGTACGGTATCGTAATATCATATGAATGAACTCGTGTTTTGTGCTATTATATGTATGATATTGTAACGTAAGGCGAGGCGGTAAGGTAAGGTAAGGCTGCCGTTTGTTTGACTTTAACTGGAGGGGAAGATAGAAACGGGAGCGGGAGTGGAAGGGTAGGTAGGGTAGGGTAGGGTAGATTATCTATCTATCATATCAGCGGTGAGGGTTTTTTCTTTTCTTTTCTTTTCTTTTCTTTTCTTTGGGGTTGTTTGGAATTTATTATACTTCGTTCAGCCCTAGGTATGAGGGGCTTGGCGGGCATAGGTTGTCACTCGGGGTGGGGATGTTGGTGGAGGGGTAGGTTAGGGTGTACCGTACTAGCACTGTACTGGTGCGGGCGCGGAGTGTAGAAATTGGGCTGTAGTGCGTAAATTGTTACCCAATGCAAATGTATCCGCTCGGGAGGGAGGGATACCCTTGGCTGGTTTATGTATGTATATATATCGTGATTACCCAACGGCTTCATTTCACCATCTATTGTCCGATCCATCGATCCATCTCTCTCGATGGATGGACTTCATAATATATATAGATAAAGAAAGAAAAAACGAGCTCCCCCACATCACACCTCAACCTACGAAATCACATAGAAAAAAAAAGAAAAAAAAAAAGAGAACTCCCGACCATAATCGTGTAAAAGTTTTGTAGTAAAAGAAAGATATAGACAATCAATCCCCATTTTGTTTTGTTCCCACCAACGGACCTTTCCTATGACCCTGAACACCATCGCCAGAACAACACACAAAGCGAAGAGAGGAGGAAAAATAAAATAAAATAAGGGAGGACATAGTACAAGTTTGTTTGTGGGGATAAAAAAAGGACTGAAAATGAAGGAAAAAACAAAACTTTTGTGGTCGTTTTTAGGAGTCCCCAAATTTGTTTAAAACGTGACCTAGGAAAAATGAAATAAAAAATAAATAGAGATGACACCAGCCCCAGCCCGAAAAAAGGAAAAAGTATTTTGGAGAGAAAGGGGGAGAAAAAAATTATGGACTCGAATTTGAAAAAGGAAAAAAGAACGGGAGTGGGGAATATGGGAGAACAAGGGACTGGGATTGCGCTAAGTGAATCTGCTAAAGTCCAGGCTCATCAACAGATCCTCTGTTTCAGATTGATCTGCGTCACCATTCACCTGAGCCGAGTTTCTGTAACCATGATCCGAGGCTAAGGTCTGTGCGCTCATTGCTGAAACACGCCTTGACCCCGGGGCGATCGAGTTCTGCCCGGGGCTCATTCCACCCCCGTTGCCGCCAATCGGTCCGCCGTTTCCGCTTAATCCCGGGTACGTAACGGGGGTCCGCTCTCTCAATTTGGTGATGCTCCTCAGACGATGCCTCCAGTTGGAAATATGTTCTCCGCCGCCTTCGTTGTAGACGTGTGAATAGACACTAGCGTTGAGTGCGAGATTGCGAACGAATGCTGGGAGTGATGCATCCGAGACGATTTTAGGCTCCTGGGCGGGACTAATTTCCGAAAACCCTTCCTTGCACACCATCTGAACCCTATAAAATGTTCTATCCTCAGATCCCTTCCTCAGCAGGCGTGATGATACAAACCCCGAGCGTGCCTCAGGCGTGATGATTATGCTAACAAAGTTGAACTGACTAGGTATCGTTCCGAATCTCCATGGGAGCCCAGAGTTATTGAAGACAATGTTGACAAAATCGTTGCCGATGTGTCGCTTTTTCATGGTGCATTGAGGGTCACCATCCGCCATTGGCATCATTGTCGTGATATGAAAAATGATCTGTGTAATACGGTCGCTCCAGAAAAAAGCAAACTCGCCATCAACGTTGTTCTCACGATCTAAGCCTCCAGTATTAATATCTGTGCCCTTTAGAGCAATTAGATCGCCAAGGCCGTCGATAAAATCGGTGTAGTCAGGTGAGCCCATGGCATTAGATAGAATGTCTTTCTCCTCCGTCTGACCGGCGCCGACATATACAACTCCGATCTTGTGGAAGTCGACAACCGGTATTCTGTCAAAAACGTCTAGCGCCCGGAGAGTCTTTTCGTCCTCTGGAAGTAAGATAGGCCTGGTTTCTGACGGCCCCAGACCCCCAGCTATTTGTAAAAGGAAATGGCTTGGAAGGACCCGGTCTTGCTTTTGTTCCACACCAGCAGCCGTATCGGCAAGACCGTCAACGCCCTCCGGGATATTGGCCCATTTTGACTGCAACATACTGTGCAAATCTCTTGAGTCTGGTTTCAGAGTGTAATAACTGGTACCAGACTACACGTAAAACGTTAGGGGAGAGTGTATACAGTGCTAAGGGATCGAAAGACTTACTGCTCGTCTAACGACAACCCTTGAGATTCCGGAATCTGGGGCTGTTTGTATAGAGAGGATAGAAGAATTATGCAACCAATTTTTTGTTACTATTCCTGATGCTTGGGTGTCAATCTTATTTGGAGGCTTCAAGTCAATGTCCGAGAAGGTAAACCTTTGCAACATATCAATGCAGGTCTGGCTTTGCTCATCGACGGTGTTTGATTGATCATGCAAGACGAGGCCTCGCGTTATCCAGGACACGTATTTTGGCCGCTCAGGCAATCGTAACGAAAGAAACCACGTCGTCAGAACGTTGTAAGCTAATGTGAGGACGTACTGGGGTAGGTCGGGCTGTTCAGTTTGGGCATTGAGGTCGGTATGGTTTGCTTGGCCTTGGCCAGGACGATTGGTAAAAGTGGCTTTAATAAGCTGCTGGGCTGTTGTTTCCTTTGTATGCTGAATATATCGGAAGGCGATACCAAAGATATTTCGGAAATCAGGCTCAGTGAAATTGCTATAGAGTTTTGGCAATTTGGCTAGTGCGGAGAGGAACTCGAGGATATGTACACTGACTGCAGAGGATGTGATAATCTGCGAGAGCTTGGTCAAAATCCCAGGCAAGAATTTGCTTGTTGAACCTGGAAGCTCATAGCAACATATTGACAACGCATGTATACATGGCTTAGCTGTCCTCTGCCATGAGTGCAATCCCAACTGAAATGCCTTTACAATCCCCTCGGTTTCATTTTTCGCAAAATGCTGCTTATAACTGATGAGAGTGGTGAGTAAGTTGATGAGAACGACAGCAATATCTGCTTTCTTGACCTCAGGGGGAAGATCATCTGTGTTGGGTATTCGGTTGGTATGTAACTGGTCACACACATAACTGCGTAGCATGTTAATATGTGCCTTGCAATTCCTGAATGCGGTCTTGTTCGATAATTGTGAGCTGAGGTGAACGAGAACGTAGCTGTAAATTTCCCAATCACAGCCTTGTTGTATTATTGGGATAACCTTTTCCATCCAGAGTGACATTCTGATGCATAAGTGGGGGTCTAGGGACGGCCCTTCTCTCCTTGGAAAATCTGAAGGCGGATCATAGAAGGTGACAAGGACTGGGCTCGCAAGATGGATAGGTTTCTCAGGAAGGGCCTTGGTTTCTGGATATGACCAAATCTGAGGCTTTCGCTTTGGGCGATCATACTTTTCGACGACGGAACGGCTTGGATTTCTGAAGAGGAATGTTTGAGATACCGAGCTGCTTCTGTTGGAGCGCGATGAAGACGATGACTCCGCATCACCTTTGGAAGCTATGGAGGCACTCTCATCAGCTACTTTAGCCACTCGATGGAGCACTGAAGCCAAATGATCCGACTCGGGGTTTTCAGTAATAAAAATGGCGTGCTCGGAATCAGCCCTCAGGCGAAATAGAAGCCTCATAGCCGTTAGCCGGGTGTTAGGGTCTAGGTCGGCGGATCCGGAGATCCTCACAAGTTGTTCGTATACCAGCACTGACTTGACCGCATTGGTGTTCATATTTTTAAGGAATATTCTCACTAAGCCACGAACAACAATGTTGGTTTGTGGTCCTTGTTGTGGGCTCCTGGCCTTTGTTGTCGAGCTTATTGATGACCTTGCGCTAGCCCCGCTTCCTTGCCCTTGTGGTGGTGGATCTGGCAGACCCCCGTCGAGGCCGATATAATCGATAAGTAGGGCCAACAGTGTTTTGAAGAGTTCTATACTGGTATCGCCTGACACATCCACCACTGTCTTGATCAACGCATCCAGCACTTTTAAATCCTTCTCATATTGAAAGTCCTCAAAAACCGAAACGGCCAGGGTGTGCAAAACCTCATCTTCACAAACGTCTCTGATGGTCTCGTAGACATCTTTAATCAAGTGTAGGACGCTGATTCGTATGGAAGGGGGCCTGGTTCGTGTTCTAAAGAAAACGTTAAGCAGTTGGCGGCAGTTGTCTAACCATTCCGCACAAGAAGGATAACAAAGATGCTCTGTGGAATAATAATTGATGACCAGTTCTGCTCCCGAATTCGGAAGATGCGAGTGAACCCTGATAAAGAAACCCATTACCTCCTCAGTCTGCTCGAATTCGGGATTTAGGCAGGCCACCTCGAGCAGGGAAATGACCTGGATCAAAGCCTGGGATATTGCTACACCCACGCCGTCGTTTTCATATGGATACGGTGTATTGTCAGACTCTGGGCCTTCACGCGTTGGCCCTTGCATTAGCCTTGTTGCCCGGCGAGAGCAGTGCACGAGAATGTTCAGAGGGACGGGCCATTCGTCAAGGGCAATCTGTGACACTACGTCCTTGCTGCTTAAGATGGCGGCAATGGCTCTGCTTATCTCTAATTCCAGACGCATGCTGTCGGCAGAAAGGGCGGATTGAAAGGCGGACATGACAACAGTAAACTGAACAGAGGGAAGTCCATCTGTCTCGTTCGCTATCAAAAGCTTCTCTAAAAACCAAACAGCTCCCCTGAGGGTATTTGTGTTGCTACTCCCTGGTGGATTTGTGGCAGGTGCCTCGAGGATCTCTCGTAAAACGAGGATGGAGTTATGGGCCATGTAGCTCTTGCAAAGATTACTGACAGCATTCCAAGTGGCTTCGGTAAGATCCCGCAGTGTAGCGTAGGCACCGCATAATACTTCTATACAGGGCTTAAGCGCAGGGCGTGGAACATAGCCGTAAGTTATGAGGGTTTCGATAAAGGCTATTGAGCATTCGATATCTTTTTTGCTGGTCGTCTTTTTGCAGATTGATAGGACATCCGTAAGGAGCTGATTTACCTCGCGTTCTTCGAAGGACTTGAAGTTGAACTTGATAATGTCCGTTGTGAATTGAAAAAGTTCCTTTAAACAAAACTCTTCGCTTGAGAGAACCTCGCTGGTCGTTCTTTCTCGTTTACGAGTTTGACGGATGATAGTAGACTCCTTGAACCAAGTTCTTAGCCACCTGGATAACAAGCCCCCAATCTCCCTCTGAAATGTAGACAAGTCCCTCCCACCATTCGTAAGTGCAATCAACACCTGTAACTGATGAAAGAAGTCCTCCGGGCGGTTGTGAAGAGCCACTGTTCTGTAGAGCTTGATTCGGTCAAGTGACGATGGTTCGTACTGCTTAACACAAGCGGTAAGAAGCTTGAACGCTGCCTGTCGAGCTTCTGGAGGATTCTCCTCGTTGGTTAAGTCCTGTGCGCTCGTCCATATCTCCGTAACCGTTGAAACCGGATAATCCGCAACAATTGTCCTTAGAGCTTCGGCAGCACTAATGCGGTCGTTCAAGGAATTGTTCGCCCTGAGTTTGTTTACCAAGACCTGCCCACTGGTCGCTGCCTCCTCATTGAAATGTTCTCCATATAGGGTGGGTCGATTGCCGTTGCTCGGGGGTGCCGCTGTGGTCGCCGGAACTGGATTTGGGGGCCCCCGGTTTAATCTTCCAAACGATCGGAGCACGCCGGCGATGCCGGAAGGCACCTTGGTAGAGTCCTGTAGCTGAGGTGGGTCGGTAGAGCCTGGGGTTGAAGGCATTTACGTGGCTAGTAAGAATGGTTAGCTTTGCTGCTGTTCATCGAGGAGCGGGAGAATAAGAAGCGCAAGAGGGTTGAAGAAATTTTAACCCTAAGGAGAAGCTGATTGGGACGGGGAAGGAAAAAAAAAAAAAAGAAAGAGGGCTGATCCAAGCATACATGGTCACATGACCGCGAATGTAGTTCCAAAAAAGAAAGAAATGGTAAACAGCCAACCTTTGACCCAAAATACTCGGGTGAGCGAGTGCTGCGCAGAACGAAGCGCAGAAGGGTGAGAGCACCACTCGCAGGATAGAGCAGATGGGAGAGATTTTGATATCGACACAATCCGGAAGGTTATGTAATAGTTGTGGATGGATGGATATGCAAAGTCGGTCATATAAACTTCAGGGCATGGACAGAAGGGATGAGTGATGACGATGGAGGGGCTATAGGAGTAGGGGAAAGGAGGGGCAGGAAAGGGGTGTGGAAATCTGGGCGACGTAGTACGGTAGGGTATGCAGTGGTATTTTCGGAAGGAAGCTGGCTGGATATGGGGGAGAGGAAGTCGAGAGCTATGACAGGATGGTGTGAGTGGTTTTCCTTTCTTCCTTTTTTTTTTCCTTTTTCCTTTTTTTCCGCCTCTACTTTCGCCTTTTTTTTCTTTCTATTTTTTAACTCTCTTCAAAATCGTCCGGTTCTCCGTATTCTTTGGAGACTAACTGTGTGAGTTGTTGTGACCTTGATTGGAGATGGACGGCGGATGGGAGATGGGTAAAATAACCAGGGAACAACTTAAGAGATGGAGAGGCGTGGGTTACAGTAAAGCGCAGGACGGGGATGGGTGTGGCTTTTTGTAATGGGAATGAATGTCCTGCAACTGCAACCTTTTCCTTTTCTTTTCTTTTTCCTCTTCTTTCCTTTATTTAATTGTGGGGGTACTTGATGGATGAGAAGTAAAGGGGCGAGAGAAGCTAGGCATTACCAGTCGGCATCTGGGTTATGGTATGAGTACTGATATTGAAGCTTTGTCTGGGGCCTGAATATGATACTGCATAATAATATATTATTATGCTCAGAAAATAAGCAGTGTGGGGTCCCCCGATGACGATGTTCTTTGGTTGAATTGTGTACGGGTAGTCGGTTGGGGCTACTGCTCTCTGAAAAATCACGCGGGATTATGCGTGCCTTTATGTACTCTTCTTACGGGTTGCTTCAAGACAATGGCTCTAATGGGACTGCCGGTACTTACTGTTCTCAGTAAGAGCGGGGGGGGGGGTGATCATTAATAGAATTGATTTTTTTCCCTGCGCGAGATGAAGGAGGCTCGTTGCTACCTGGCCTGTGTTTTGGCCGCCCCAGCCCTGCGGTATCATTTGTTTTTGTGCACGTCTTCCCTTTTCACCTTCCCCCACTATTTACATCTGTTTTCCACGCTCCTCAAATCTGATCTTGCACCAAACTTTTATTTCTTCAAAGCTATTTCCCTCCGAAGCCATGGCTGCAAATATTCAAGCTCTCGCTCAGCTTCTAGACACTTCATTGATCCCTTCTCAGAACAAACAAGGTGGGCCCATTGCAATCTAATGTTGTTGCGGGGTTGCCGGCTACCATACAGAGCCTCAATAAATTTATTCCCCCTAGAACGGAACGGGAGCTGACATGATAATCTTTGTGTAGCTGAGAGCTCTCTGCGGGCCAGTGAAAAACAAGAGGGATTTGCTCCTCTGCTGTTACAGATTGTTGCATCAGATAGCTTCGCTTCGAATACTCGTTTAGCAGCTGCTCTGTACTTCAAGAACTTACTTGGGAGGAATTGGACTGTAGGTTCCCCGATCCTTAAATTATGGGAGATCATGGTGTTAAATTTTCTGCTACAGGATGAGGAAGGCCGTTACAAGATGACGGAGAGCGAGGTTGTGGCAGTCAAACGGGATTTGGTTGGGCTTATGATCACTGTTCCGCCCGCCTTGCAAGTCCAACTTGGGGAGGCTATTAGCATCATTGCAGAGAGTGATTTTTGGCAACGCTGGGACACATTAATTGATGTTTGGTTCCTTACTCACTCTGCTCTCCTTCGGATCAAAACTTACGGTGATACTAAATTAGGATCTTGTGTCTAAACTCACTCCCGATAATGCACAAGTCAACAACGGTGTTCTTCAGGTGGCGCATGCGATTTTCAAACGTTGGAGACCGCTTTTCCGTTCCGACGACCTGTTTACCGAAATCAATCATGTTCTTCAAAAATTCGCAGCTCCGTTTTTGAAACTGGTGGAGGTGAGTTGATTTATACGGATTGGGTTGAATAGCTTTCTGACAGTTTTCCAGGCTACCGACCAGCAAATAACACAAGCTCAAAACAATAAACCTGCCTTGGATGGCTATTTCCAAACACTCAACCTTATTATCAAGATTTCGTTTGATCTTAACTGCCAGGATCTTGCGCCAGACTTTGAAGAGAACCTCACAACAATTATGGGATTACTGCACAAGTATCTTACTTTCACTAACCCCCTTCTTGTGACTGACGACGACGACGAATCGGGCCCATTGGAGCGAGTCAAGGCCGGAATATGTGAATTCCTCCAGCTCTTTACTACTAAGTATGAGGACGTATTTGACGAGATGCTCCAAAATTTTGTCAACTCGACATGGATGTTATTAACCACCACTGGGCCTGAGCCGAAATATGACATTGTAAGTATATCAAATTCCCCTCTCTGTCTCGGAAAAGATAACAAATAGTCAAGGCTGTCTATGCTCACAATGGTTAAACTATCTAGTTGGTCAGTAAAGCATTGCAGTTCTTGACTGCTGTGGCAAGGTCAAGTAAACATGCTCAAAATTTTAGCACGGTGGCAGTATTGGAGCAAGTAGTTGAAAAGATCATCCTACCCAATATGACTTTACGAAGTTGGTTATTCCTCTGCGAAACTGTTTTTCTCTTGATTGTTCTCTGAAATTGACTCTGCTATAGCTTCTGATGAGGAATTGTTTGAGGATGATCCAATCGAATTCATTCGAAGGGATCTTGAAGGCTCCGATAGCGATACACGCAGAAGGGCTTCCACGGACTTTCTTCGTCAACTCCTCGAGCAGTTTGATAAAACTGTCACTGAAGTTGTTTACAAGTACATCAACCATTACTTGCAAGACTACAACAGTAACCCCAAAGCAAACTGGAGGTCAAAGGATACGGCCTTGTACCTGTTCTCATCTATCGCTGCAAAGGGCACAACTGAGAGAAAGGGGGTCACACATACTAATCTCCTTGTGGACGTCGTAGAATTCTTCCAGAACCATATCGCAGCGGATCTTATCGCCCCGTTTGATGATGTACAGCCAATTCTGAAGGTTGATGCAATAAAGTATCTCTTCACCTTCCGCAGCCAATTGACTAAGTCTCAACTTTCCGATGCTTTCCCGCTTCTCGCTAGGCACTTTGGATCTCCAAATTATGTTGTTTACACCTATACTGCGATTACTGTTGAGCGCTTGCTGGCGATGACTTCTGATGGGGAGCCATTGTTTCATCCTGAAGACTTGAGGCCTTACGCAAAGGACCTGTTCGAGAATCTCTTTAGGTTGATTGAACAAGGCGTTACCCCTGAGAAGATTCAGGAGAATGAATACCTGATGCGCTGTGTAATGCGCGTTATTATCGTTGCTAGGGATGCTACTGGACCATTGGTGGAATACGCTCTGGGAGAGCTTATCAAAATAACAGGCGTAGTTAGCAAGAATCCCAGTAACCCAAGGTTTATCCACTACCACTTCGAGAGTCTTGGTGGAATAATCAGGTGCTTTCCTATCCTTCTCTCGAGCGCTGTCGGCACATTTTTGGCTAATTTTCTTAGATTTGTTGCGCCCGGACAACCAGAGAGCCTCGAAGATGCCCTACATGACCCCTTCATGGCTATTTTGGGCCAGGATGTTACAGGTATGTCTCATCGACTGATAGCAATCTTTGCTAACCTTTGGCTAGAGTTCATCCCCTACGTATTCCAATTACTTGCTCTTCTCCTGGAAAGCAATGCTCCAGCCCCTCTTCCCCAACGCTATAAAGATCTTATGACCCCTCTTCTCACACCGACTCTCTGGGAATCCCGTGGGAATGTTCCGGCTCTTGTCCGTTTACTTCAGGCTATAATGGCTCGAGGGGCGTCCCATTTTGTGGAAAATAATCAACTATCAGCAATCCTTGGTATTTTTCAGAAATTGGTAGCCTCGAGACTGACCGAAGTACATGCTTTTGAGCTGCTGGAAGCATGTTTCATTTATTTCCCGCTGTATGCACTAGTACTCTTCTAGTCTTAGTTTGGTCTAACATTTGTGTTTAGGAGCGGCCTAGAGCCCTTTGTCAAGGATATTTTTATCATTTTGCTCACGAGGTTAAATAGCTCAAAAACAGAGGCATTGTCCCAAAGGTTTGCTAGGTTCTTTTACTTTCTCGCTGCCAGAGATAAAGAAGGTGCTGGACCCGATTTCATTGTAGGGGCTATTGATGCCGTGCAAGCAGGGTGAGTAAAACCTTTGCCGAAGCTATATTCGATCTCCCTGCTGATATATGTGTAAGTGGCATCTTTGGTCAACTTTATGGCGCTGTAGTTCTGCCTGATACACAAAAATTGCAACGACCAACTGATCGGAAGGTTGCTGTTGTTGGTTTGACAAAGTTTGTTGCTTTCTCAGAGGGCCTGGCTACTACATATCACAGCACATGGCCAGGCTCAGTCGTCGCCTTATTGAAACTGCTTGAGGCCCCACCAGTACCTAGCCAGGACGATGGGGGGATTGACCTCCACGAGGCCGATATCGATGATTTGAGCTTTGGTGCAACCTTTACAAGGCTTAATACTTGTAAGAAGAGAATGCCTGATCTGTTTCCTGATACTGGTGACTTGAAAAAATGGGTTGGAGAGCAACTTAAGGAAGGTGATTCAAGGCATGGGGGTAGGGTACGATAAATTCCCCGTATACTCACTTTTTACGAAGAGCTGGATTTGCTAAGAGTCACTCTAGGTCGATAATTGGATTAAAGCCGAGTTGCCGGATGAAGCTAAGGTTGTTCTGAGAAGGTATATGCAATAATTGTAGCAGTTGTCTGCATGCATGACTTGGGCGGGCTCGCCAAGGTTCTATGACTAGAGCTGTGATCAAAAGCGATGCTTTGGATTTATGTCATGAATGTTTGATTTTCAATTAATGCAAAACATTACGATAGCGCTTGGTCCTTCTCATGTTCTGCTCGGGGTAGGATTGAAGTATTGGGACAAGTGGGGGTAGTAGAGGGCCACACAAATAACCCTGTATTCAAGTTGGCTAAACCAGTTAAGCCCACCTTAAACCCAATAGGAAAGTGCCCTCACCTGTTTAAGTAAATTCTCTACAGATCAGAGCGCACTGTGGCCTAAACAGGCATTTATTTTATTATTATTTTTCTTCTCACGGATGTCTACACCCCCCTGCTTGTCCTAATACTTCCTATCCCAAGTGCCGTGGTGTTGCCTTTTGTCAAGAGAACTATACAAGGAAGCCAGCGAGATACGCTAAATCGACAGCTCATTCATTGGTATATCTACTAGTGTTCCCAGAAGTAATGACGTAGTCCGGGGCTCTCCAAAGATGTGTTATAATTTTTCGGGGGTCAGAGAGAGATCAGATGCACTGTACGAGTGATGAGATGGGTTGAATCTTGGCATTAGCAGCCGCACACGCAATTTCATTGGCAAACTCTGTTTCATGTTCATACCTCCTCCACTTCAATCATCTGGGAGTCGCACGAATCGCTACCATGTCACTGCCCCGATTATCATTTTTATACCCACCGGTTCTCCTCAAACGCCTCCTGCTATCAAACACTACATCCCCAGGCCTTGCAGCACCCGCCCTCCCTCGTTCACCTCTTAAATCATTGGCTCTCCTAAGGTACCGCCATGGTACAGCTGTAGAACCTGTTCCAATAGCCGATCCACCCGAAAAGAGTATTAAATCTAGTAGGGAAGATCCAGATCAGACACGGCCGGAGGGCGGAAGTGTGTCTATACCCAGACTCGCTGGAGAAGCATCGGAACCACCAATCATTTCAACGGAAGGCCCTACGGCTACAACAAAACCGAGGGAAGGTGGAAAACCTGTTGAAGCGAATAGGAGCCAACCACAACCCACCCATCTTGCACCTCCACCGTTCACCCATCATTTCGATACCTATAGCTTGGCAAAGGGTCTAGAAGGCTCAGGTTTTACTAAAGGGCAAGCGGTTGCAGTCATGAAGGGAGTTCGGGGGCTACTATCAAATAACCTGGAAGTGGCTAGGGAAAATCTGGTTAGCAAGAGTAATGTTGAGAACGTATACCACAGCCCCACCCACCGCCAATACCAATTGACCCAGCGGATTGAGAATTTGACTGTCGGGATTCTCATAGGACTCATATCTCTTTCACGCTGCTTGTAGCGAACTGAGGAATGGGATACAAAACGAACGTAAAACACAGATTGACCAACTTCGGATGGAGGGTGCTAGCATACAGCAGGAGTTTGATCTTTTGAACCAGCGGTTTCTGGAGGAAATTATGAGTTTGAAGGATGAGCTGAACGGGCTATTTAATGATAGGAAGATGGTTACCAGAGCTGAGCAGAGGGCAATGGAAAATAAGGTCAGTGGCTATCATTCCTTTTTCGTGTTAGGAGGTGAACTCATACCGGGTTACTTGGTGGATAGATCCAAGAGTTGAATTATAAAATCACCATCTTGCTCAATTCGGATATAAAATCTGAGATCGAGAAGCTGAGATGGACCACTACCCGCCGTGGGCTCATTGCTATTGGCGCCCTAGCAAGTAAGTGTTAAGCTATCCATATCCGCTATGCCAGTTGGTAGGGGCTAACGGAAATCAGTCTTTGTCGTTGCTTCCATACAATTAAGTAAAAAGGGACACGATGAGAAGGAAAGGTACAAGGGCGCGGCACCAGGGGGGAGCGATGAACTGAGCCGCAAACTAGCTGGCGGAGCTCCCCACGATCATCTCACAGAGACCTTGGCAAATTCAGAACCAAAGGGTTCGGGTGTGAGCTATGTTTCTCTGGGGTAGATATTGAGGATGGTGGTCGTTGTTATTACTCTTTCTCATTCCTTGGTACCAATACGAGCTTTGCTACCATCATTTTTAGAACAATATTCCCTTCATGAAGAATCACTCGTAGACGGACCGAGACGGTAACCTTGCCTCGGAAGATTAATTGGCCATGGAGTTCTTTTGCTGATGCTAATGGTTGAATTTAAGATGGAATGCCTAGAAATGTTTTTTTATATTTTTAATAAAGAAGACTGCTGCCTAATGTCGGCGAGGGTTTTAAACTATCTTCGATCTTCGTACAGGGCGAGGGCTATAATCTAGATCCTTGGAGCTCAGTCTGAGTCAGGCTCTCGTGGTGTGGTGCTCTATCTGCTGTCCTTCTCGCATGATAGTTCCTATGAGCATTGTAAAATAGGTAACAAATTTGGATTACTTCTAGACTGCCGATACGAGAGTTCTGGCAGGGCGTTCACAGCAGCTCTGCCGTTTGGAGTAGGTAATATATTGGATCAAGCACATTGCCATAAACTGCAACATCCGCGAGGTCGATAGCACCGGTAGACTACTGCAGCTTTAGCATTCCATCCATGTCTGCATAATACAAGTACTACGTGCTGCATCAACCGTTGCGGCGCTGCTGCCACCATGGCAACTAAAAAAATAAAAAATAAAAAAGGGCAAAGCACGTGCCAACCATACTGGATAAGGAAGCAACCGAGATAACTTCCATCCGAACCTCGGTCCCCCGTAATCTAGAGGGAAGCAAGCCTTCTTAGCCGCAGCCAGTTGTTTCGGACGCTCGAGAAGGAGTCTCATATAACTTTACCTGACACTATCACAATCCCCAGTATTTTCTACAGACTATCAATAGCTCCCACGGCTCGAATAAAATTGAACCACTCCCTACATTACGTTTCAATACCATACTGGCATACACTAGCAAACGAAGCTATGTCCGAACCAATTTTGCTCGAAGTCAAGAAGGTAGAGCTATCATACACCGCTCACTACAATACCAGTGGCATATGGTGGAGCTGACGTTGGAGCGAATAATAGAATGTCGCCCTCATCACCCTCAACCAGCCCAAGAAACTCAATGCCCTAACCGGGGACCTATACTTCGACCTCGCGCAGGTAATGCAGAAGGTAGCCGCCATGGAGGAAGTTACAATAACGGTGTTGACGGGAACGGGACGGTACTTTTCAGCGTGAGTCCCTCGTTCAGTGGTTAAGTCTAGTTAGGGGCGTAACGAGCTGTTGACTGACCGACTGATGGAGGGAATAACTGTGCAGCGGAGCAGACGTGTCTTTGAGGGTTGGCGACGGGAAGGAGGATAATGAGCGGAAGAACTTTTTGAGAGGATGTACGTTCTTGTAGGCGGACTTCAGGCGTGCGCGATGGAGGAGAAGGGAGGCTGACGGATGGGCGTAGTCGCGGCGAATAATCTGGAGCTCGCCAGGGCGTTCTTCGAGCACCCAAAGATTCTCGTCGTGGCGCTTAACGGTCCTGCTGTTGGTCTTTCCGCGGCGCTTGTAGCGATGGCAGACTTCATCTAGTAACCTTCCGTCCCTTTCCCTCTCTCCTATCACCACCAAAAGCCAAAGCTTACCTCTCCCTAGTGCCACGGAGAAAACCTTCATCCTAACCCCGTTCACATCCCTTGGCCTCGTCGCCGAGGGCGGCTCTAGCTACATGTTCGTCCGGAGAATGGGCATGGCGAAAGCCCACGAAGCGCTAATCCTCTCTAAGCGCATTCCCGCCGCCGACCTCGTCGCCTGTGGCTTCGTCAATAAGGTTTTCCCGGAGGAAGGCTTCCGTGAGAGGGTTTTGGAATTTGTGAATGATGCTATGGGAGACCATCTAGTTCATGGAAGTATGCTTGGTGTCAAGAAGTTAATGAGGGATGGTATGAGGAAGGATTTTGAGAGTGCGAGTGTTCGGGAGGCGTTCGCGGGCGTGGAGAGATTTTTGACTGGGATTCCGCGGGAGGAGTTTGTGAGTCCCCCCCATCCCGTACCCTACCCTGTTTAGTGGGTGAGTGTGATACTGACGGGTTGAAGGCGAGGATCGCGAGTGGGGAGAAGAAGCATAAGTTGTAAGGGGTGAGCTCTGCTATGGTATCCAGTAGCGGTGGTGGTACAGGTGTTGGCCGAGAAGGAAATTGGACGTTGCGATGCCTATATGTATTTTAATGCCCTTTGCATCCTAGATAATATATAGATCTGGAATTGGGCTCCTGGTTTCGGTGAATAGAGATGTACCACTGATGGCCTAGGTCGGGCTATTAGCCCTGGAGGTTTTCATTTGGCACAGCGGTTTTCAGACTGCGTGATAGCCTCTGTGGCAGGTACAGTGTAATCTAGAGGATCGACTTGGAATTCATAATAGCACTCTGAATCCTATAACTTCATAACACTGTACCCAGCCGACCTGCCCACTGAAAAATCACACCCAGCGCCTAACACCCAATGGGTCCCTAATCACCAATAAACTCAACAGCCCTCCACCCGAGTGATATCCAGTGAGCATTCCTTTCCTCATCCGCCAACGCTCGGCAGCTCGGTTCTATATCAGCTCTGGGCACTCCATTCTCTTAGGGGCTGTTTGGCATGCCAACCTTTGTAAGATGCGCCAAGCTGTAGTTTGTAAGCTATGGCTTGCCAAACACCTGGAGGAACTTTTTTATAAGGTATGATACCTCTTTTGTTTCAAAAATAAATATTATAGCTGCTCATTCAGCCGCCTCAGCGAAATTTTCACCTTAGTTTATATTCAGGTCATGTTGCTAACTAATTATTTATTAAGCCCCTGTCTTAGATAGCACTATTGCGCAATTTCTCAGCTGGCACTGAATTTCATTGTTTCGCTTCTCTAAGAGATAGGTCCACCATCGGAGCGGTATTTGCGTGGAAACTTATAAAAAAGGTTATGTTTGTTTTGTCTCCTTGCTGAAAACTAACCCTTCTAGAAATTTACAGAAGCTACATAGTAGAGTCATATCGCTTTGAATCTTGATAGGTTTATTGCGGTGGTAGAGGTATTCATTGATGCGTATTGAAGCCGCGCTCGTGTTGTAAAGAGATGAGAAACACCATTTTCGGCCTAAGACATCCAACAAATGATCAGCGGCGATTATCTCCCTGAATTGAGCCTTGTGCATCTGGTATTCTGGACGAGGGGATTGGGCTCGGTGTTCCCCAGCTAACCAACAGGATATGATTCCGTAAAGACTGGAATAATTGGACCTCACGCTAGGATGTTGGAGTTGCCTCTCCTAGTAAGGTCGGTCGTTTTTTCTTCTCTCTACTGGATGCCAGTGGGCTGGCAACGCCCCGAATGTGTCGTCTATTCCAGCATCGCGAGATTCTGACACTGTGGGTACAAGGACACCATAAAATAAAATAAATCTAGACCAGTCCCACCGCAGGAAACCTGCCAATCCCCCTAACCCCGGAGGGGATGGTATTATTCTAGATTATCAAGTGCCAGTTGAAATGTAAAAAAACAATACCTTCATCCATCCTGTTTTGGTGACAAGTCCCAGGTTGTGGGGTTGGTGTTGAACACCTCTCATAGTCTACATAACCCACCAATCAGCATCTGTCCGGGTTGAGGGGAGTCCGGATGGCTGGGGAGGCCGTCGATTGGTGGGTAGCATAGCCCGGAGGACACCTAACCCTTGCTCTAACCTCTTCGAGTATCTTTTTTGTATTCCCCCAGGCGACCCCTCAGTAAACATTAAGGTCGGTCGTTTTTTTCTCTCTATTTGTCTCAGTGGAGGGCTGGAAGACAGTTTTTTCGCCGGGTATTTCCCCCCTAATCCACAGGAGGGAATTCTAGACCTCTTAGCACGAGCTTCAATTATTCCAGTTTTTATGGCAGTGGTGACCCCCTTTTTCTTCTGTATCAGGAACTCGAGCGATTGACCCTACCGTACTCAAGAGTCAAGACCCATGCTTTGAATCCTCTGCTCCGGGTCTAAACCCTTCCAAACACCAAAAACAATTGGAAATGTGGCAATCGCGCATCGAGGAAGTTAGCGCCTCCTTCAATAGCAACAACAACTTCTTCAATACTAACAACAACTTTTTCAATACCAATAACTCTTTCAATACCGTGAATAACTTTGGTTGGTGTTGACGAGAGAGCTAAGCTTCTCGCTTGGCTATCTCCACTCGAGCCCCGGATACAGCACCATGACATTAGAGTCCAGCGAGTCGAAGATGTGGGAGACTGGCTCTTACGGACAGAGGAATATCGAAATTGGTTCGATGGTAATCGCAGTGGAAAACCTCATAATTCGGCCTTATTTTGCTACGGTGATCCCGGGGTCGGCAAAACCTACATCAGGTAAGAAAGCCCATCCTCTATGAAGCAATGGTGTTGCTAAGAAGCTGCGATGCTAGCTCCCTAGTGATAGATACGTTGGGCGATTGGGCAAAGGGAAAAGACGTCGCAGTTGCGTGCTTCTACTTCAACTACGCGGCCAAGAAGGAGCAATCCCCGGCAACCGTCCTGAGTTCCCTACTAAAACAAGTTGTTGGCGGACTAGAAGAAATTCCAGCAAAGATCATCCAGGCTTTTCGAGACCAGAAAAATGGCATTGGGGGTCGGCAGCTAGGACTCTCCGAGGTCGTAGGGATGTTACAGGACATCCCGTCCTCCAGGCGCACCTTCCTATGCATTGATGCTCTCGACGAATGCATAGCCGAGTATCGGACGAAGCTGTTTGATTCGCTGGGGCAAATTCTACATAAGTCCCCAAGCACGCGGATATTTCTGGCTGGAAGGTTGTATGTGCGGGATGAGGTAGAGAAACCCTTTGCTGGAAGGGTAGTGGCTATATCCATCACACCCACCACTGATGATATGCTTCGGTTTCTGCGAGAGAAACTGAAAGAGGATACAACACCTAATGCAATGGATCAGAGCTTGGAGGAGGACATCATCAAGAGCATACCCGAGACGGCTTCACCAATGTAAGCAAGGGCAAGGGCGCTGGCGAAAATATGTAAATTTGTGAGCTGACAGGTCTGTGTCTAGATTCCTGCAAGTATCTCTAAACATCAAGACGATCCTACAAGAAACGACGCTCCATCGGAGGCGTGAGAAGCTCGGGACAATGATAGGTGGCTTAGGGTTAGGGGATGCATACAGTGCAACCATAGGGCGGATCAAAGCACAGGGAGTGGATAGAACAAGGCTCGGGATGGCTGCTTTGATGTGGATCTCACATTCCCAGCGGCCATTGAGTGCAGATGAGATATGTCATGCCCTAGCGGTCGAGATAGGGTCAACGGACATTAATCCCAACAATGTACCTTCAATTAAGACAGTGCTAAGCTGTTGTCAAGGACTTGCCGCCATCGATGAAGGGGCCTTGGCTGTAAGGCTAATTCATTTCACGCTCAAAGAGTATCTTTCCCGTCATGCCGACTTGTTTGAGCAACCTCACTCCAAAATAGCGGAAACTTGTTTGACGTATCTCAAATTCCAAGCCATCAATGCTCCTCCAGCCAAGTACCCCCGAGTCACACCCTTCCTTACATATTCTTCTATGCATTGGGGAACCCACATGCGAATGGAGCTCTCAGACCACTCGAGATTCCTTGCGCTCGACCTTTTTGATCGATACGATAGTCACATATCGGCCGAAATATGTGGCTGGTTTGCCCCCGAGCAGTACCGTGTTTCACCGAGGCCATTTTCTGTCTTACGCTGTATTTCATACTTCGGCATTGGTGAACTTGCAATTGATTTGCTAAGGACGAAAGGATGGGATGTGAATCAAGGGGATAGGGATGGTATGACGCTACTCATGTGGGCTGCGAGGTATGGGCATGAAGAGTTAGTGAGGCTCCTCTTGCAGCAGAGGCATACTCGACCTGATATGGCGGACACGAAATATGGCCGAACAGCACTCTCATGGGCTGCTGAGAGTGGGCATGAAGGGGTGGTGCGGCTATTTCTTGGCCTGCTCTTTGTCAACCCTAGTAGCATCGGCCGTAGGTGGGGAAAGACACCTCAAATAATGAGTCTACTATTCGGAAGGAAATACGTTAATCCTGACAGGCCGGACAACGATGGCCGAACACCGCTTTCGTGGGCTGCCTCTGGTGGGCATGATGGGGTAGTGAAGCTACTGTTAGGGCGGGAAGACGCCTGTCCCGATAGGCCAGACAAGGATGGCCAAACACCCCTCTTGTGGGCCGCCAGGTGTTGGCATGATGGAGCAGTGAAGCTATTGTTGGGACGGGAAGACGTTCGCCCCGATAGGCCAGACAAACGTGGCCTAACACCGCTCATATGGGCTACCCTTTGTAGACGCAAAGGAATGCTGGAGCTGCTCCAGGCTCGGGAGGCTACAGGCCCCAGCATGATACAAGGGTCTTGAAATGACCCCTCTCGGCGTCTTCGAGCCTAGCTATGCGCCCTTTTAGGACATCTGTAGACGCTTTACGACCGCCCCCATCCTGTCCCTGATTCTCATTCGACTTCCAAGGGAGATGAGGCTGCTTTGTTGACATCGCCGTGTTGGTACCGAAAATGTCTGGTGAATAGGCTGACCTTATGCTACCTGGTCTGGGGTGCATCAAGCACCCGTTTTTTTCTTTTCCTTTTTCTTTTTCTAGAATCTTGGACACCGAGGTGAAAAGTTTTCGTGCGTCCATAATCCTGGCCTTATCCTCTCATGCTATTTCTCCGTTTCTTTGCTCAGTAGGAGAACCGACTCGGGCCCGGACGTAGCATAAGTATCATGGGGGATTTCTTTTGGGGGATCTCTCAATCTTATCTCTTATATGCACCGTACCATAGAGTGCTAAATGTAGGGATCTAGAAGATTAAATTAGGGGTATGGAACTCCTTTCATCTTTCTATCCTATCCCATGCCACTTGCCAACCACGGAGCATACCCGGAAGTACAGGGCGTAGTAAGGTAAGAAAAGGAGAAACTAAAAGAGCGAAAGTAGATTCAACAGATATCTCGGACTTGATTGAAAATTCAAGGCTAATTATTATCCCTTAGACGGTCAACGCCTAACGAACCCAAATGGCGACACGAGCACCCAAGAGCGACATCAATGATTGAAACTTAAAGGCAGTGAAGAAAGCACAGGAATAAAAGAAAAGACTTATTTCAAATGAAAAGTAATAAAATAATTTCTCTCACAGAAGAGTTCATTTTAGCAACCGCACTTCCACTTAGTCTGGCCGGAGCGGGTTAAGGGTCCCATACGGGCCCCTTGATCGTTTAGGAGATAGTTTCTTCTACCTCTCCCGAACTAGGAATACGTAGCTCTCAGGACCTGTTTAATATCTGTAAGGAGAGGTTAAGTATTTTCCTAAACCCATCCTTAGGAGAGTGTGTTCTCTTCACCGACCTCAGCATTACAACTCTGAGATCCCCTGCTCAGTGGGCTGGAAGGTCCAATATGCAAACCAGTTAAAACTGTCTCTTCCCTAGAAACCTGCGCCTTCGAAGAACCTCGAGGTCAAGTGAGATTTACGAATTTGGGTTATTAACCACACCGCTAGAGAGTAGCTCGCTGAAAGGCTAGTGCCACAAGGAGTTAGAGAAAAATCCTCCCTTAGAAATTACCAATTCTGATATTATCTCGTGCCCCCCAACCCGCTGCGGCCCCTCTATCTCTTGAACAGATCCAATATACTAATAGCCCTATGACAAGCTGGGAAGGCCCGACTCCCCACCCAGTCCATTCCACTCCCTTCAGAACCTTCCTCCCTCCCTTCCCGCACGTGCTCCCAAGCAGTCCCCAAGACTCAGCATTCTGACTGTCGTGACTGAGTGTGCCCAAATCCGCTACTACCCTCTGAGTATCTCTCGCGCACAAGCATCCCCCTGCTCTGTATCCGAATAGGAGCAAAGGCTACACAAAGCAAGAGTGGGCTAGCCTGATCTTAGATCTCGAGTGACAAAAAAACACTGGGCTTGGCAAGAAAATGTAGCTTTGGTCTTCTATGCCCTTCTCACAAAGTACCGTAGGATCTCCTTGATGCACTCCGGACGATTTGGCTAGTACATGAGCAAGTAGGGAAGGAGCAGGAGTTAGAAGCTACTCAAGCACACGGCAGACCAATTCTCCTGCTCCAGATCTAGGTATCCGTGCCCTGCCGCTGATAGTGAAGGGGATTTCAGTCTTTCACGACTGGGGTTCCTTTTGAAATCCAAGCATAAGGCATCTGGCTATCGCCGGAGGTTAGCACATACCAATTTCAAGGCAGTTCGATGCAGCCGAGTTATCAGGCACTTCCATGGTTTTCGTCCACCTAGTCCTACCCCCCCCCCTGACTACATAAGTCACATCTCAACCTGTAACTTAGCACCTCTGAGCCAAACACAAAAGTCACAACCCTGGTTTTCACTGCTCTAGCCGCTTCTTCCCCCCTCCCAGATGGCGTGCCTGACGCCCTACACTGACTAGTGGGAAGAAGAGCGCCTACTGACCATCACATGACGTTTGGTCCCGCCCAACCATCCACCCCACATGGCAGAAACGAGGGCAGGGCGTAACGCACTAGCTAGCGCTGAATTTCACATGCTTAAGTGCGAGGTGTGTACAAGTACTTCAGTAGAACCACGTCTTGTGCCTAAGGAGTGAGTGAGCTGCCAAGAACTCCACGACCTTCCCCCGTAAGCCAGCATCAACCTTGCCAAAATCCCGTTACGCTACAGTGCTCCATCCCAAGACATCCATGCACTATCCACAAACATACCTACGGTACATTATACAGGTACTGCGCACACATACGCTCTGAAGCGGACCAAAAACTCATAGCCTCCTATGCCACGTTCACGCCATCCTTCAAGATTCTTCTATAATTTTGATCCAATTCCCCAGCGAACCCCCCTTCATACATACATACAACCCACATCCAGACAATTGGCTCAAAACCAACACAGTATATCTCCCCCTCCTCCTGCCCGAAAGAATTCAAGGAAAATAAAGAACTCCGAACATACACATGTGCCACTGTCTCCCGCATCACAACAAAGCCCGCATACCGGCCTCAACTCCGAGACACCCCCGTTCAACCAATTGAGTAACCCAGAAACCTGGTAACGGGCTTTTTCTGCAGGACGGAGGGCAAAAAATGCTCAGCTCAAGGGTTGGTGCCGTCAGTTGGGTCCCTTGAGAATATGTTGACCAAGTCAGACATTCGTGCTGGGGATACGGGTCATTTTCGAGTGATAGTTCATGAATGAAAGTTGACCTGAGCCAGAATTTGGCACCCCTTTTCGCTTTTCGTTTTTAGTAGGAGGGGGATAATCCAGGGATATTGCATCAATCCTGATTCTAAAAGAGTGAAGGATGCTTCATGTGGAAGAAATTGTTCATTTGAGCGTGAGCTTATAATAAGTAAAATCTACTTCAAGCAGGAATCCGTGCTAGCTGCTTGGATGGGATACTGTACAACACAACAATATACCCATAAAACCCCAAGTGTCCCCATCTCCCCGCCAGGTTACACCCGGAAATGTATAACCCCTGTGGCTTGTGGGAGCCCCAGCCAGCCACCACCCCGCCCCACGGTACTCGTACCGGAGGGTCGCTGTTTGGAGCTATTATGGGGGCACTGCGCTCTAGTATGACATTACACCAGAACCCACAAATGTATCGTATGGTATAATACCTCCCCTGACCTCATACCCCATCCAGAGAACGGGGGATACCCATCGGTTATACCCACAACCACTATTACGGTACTTGCTATCCCGAGCGATTGCATGTTCCCACCCCCCGCTTACCTGATAACTCGAGAATACAAGGATCTGATCAACGGCTCGGCTTATTCCAGCCAATCTCGCACTCAGGATACAGCAATTTCCTAATCCAACCCATCATCCAAAAACAGCAATACGAAGAAATTGCGCATCCCAATATTCAGACACTGCAGTTCAGAGCATAAGCCATTTCAGCAGGCGAAAGCCTTTTCAAGAAAGCGCACCGTACTTATATACAAGTAAAATGAAGCCCAGGTCAACCAAAGCGGCTAGCCAATCAGTAGGAATAGAACAAGAAACAAGGTAATAACGACAAAGTGTTTTAGTCTCCCATGCCCCGCCAAAAAAAAAAAAACCCCCCCCAAATATTCAATATACAGAGAGAAAGGAGAAAGAGGACCCCTCCAGCAAAACACGTGCTACATAGGATACAATAAAGTAAACAAAAAGAGAAGAAACGAAGGGAAGGGGCCTCTTGCCCAAATAGAGAAATAGAATAAAAAACGCCCTCGAGATGGAGTGACTCATAAAGATGAAAGCTAGGTTTCATCTCTGGTGTAAAACTCATCGAATAAAAGCCCCACCTCTACTTTTTTGTAATCCCCATACCACTTGCACACCATGTCAATTAAAGAAAAATTAAACATTCCGCCAGATTTCTCTGTATTTGCCCCATTGCGAAAACCCTGATATGGTCAGTAAGGTTGTTCCGATCATCCCTATTCTCAGGCATCCCACGATGACATACCAAGTTCTTTATAAGTCCCTTCAAAATCGGCCCAGTCTACGAAACAACCTCGAAGTCCACGTTGCTTCAACTCCATGATAGAAGCACATATTAACCCAAGACCAACTCCTTGGCCCCTGCATTCGGCTGGAGGGTAGATCTATATTAGTAAAGTACTAAGCGAGCAGAAAATAACTCACCTTTGACACCCATACAAGCTATACCACCGACCCGCTCTCCTATCATCTTCGGCCATGGTATGTCTTTTGATATCTGATTATTCCCAACCGGACTGAAAATCAAAGCTGCTCCGACGATCCCTTGACTTGTATACGCAATCATGGCATCTGCGATATCATCCGTAGTCTTCAATGCCTGGTATTTGTCCACCCAACCGAGATACGTGCCAAAATTCTTCTCTTCAAATTCAATCAAAGCATCGAATTGATCGGCATTGCAACAACCGAAAGACACCCCCTTTTCATACAGCGGGGGCATGCCTCCTTCCGGAACTGACCATGTGTCAATTTGCATGTACAGGTCGTATAGAAATTTGTCTTCAAGCTTCCAACCCCGACGTGCGAACCAAGAGAGATCCTCACTAGGTAAATCGACGGGCAAGCCAGGAAACAGGCGGGGAAATATACTCCCAAGTTGCAATGACGATATCCCTTGTTGTTTAGACAAATGCCGGACCGCTACCTCGTGCAAGGACAGCCCAATCCCCAAATTCCTGCATCACCACCAGACCAGAAAATGTTTAGCAAATCACAGGGGTAAAGAGTGGAGGATACATATATACTCAATATTACTCACCGATGGGAAGGTCGAACGATTAACAAAGCCAGGCTTCCGACAAGTTGGGAGGGGCCGGCCATAACGGTGTAGGTTGCAACAAGTCCTAAGAGCTCGTTGGTCATAGCACGGCGGACAACGAAGTGTTTCGAACAACCGGGTCGATCTAGCAAAGCACTGAGCGTGCTTGCGTCCAGTGGCCATTTCCGCCCTAAGCAATCTCGCCATAAGTCTGCTGAGGCAAAAAGGTCTCGTCTCTTTTCCCATACCTCAACAAACCACAAACGCTGTTGGCGAAGGGCCGGCGTGCCAGGTATACTGATAGGGAGTGACCCCGAAGCATGACGCTCGCCAAATATTACAGCAGCCGCTGTTTCCAGGGCCATCGGAGAGTATTCATAGGTACATATATATGTCCCAACTACACGACATCAGTCATAGCAAAAGAATAAAGACTAGGATCCTTCTCACATGTCCTATCAGTCAAAAGTTCATAGGGATCACAAGCAGCTAATGTTACTAGTGGCTTATTCAGACAGAGGCGGTGAACCGCTCCGGCAGTTTCAAGCTGCGAATTGGCATTCGGGCGGTTCGCATTAGCTGCCACAAAAATAACAGCTGCTGCCCGCTTTATGAGAGCAACATGTGTCGAGGTAATACCCCGCACTGTGTAAGGCGCATGCCTAACTTTCGGATGATGTCGAGCGAGGGCTCGACCCAAACACTCAAATGGGTCTATTGGAAGTTCATCTGGCGCTCGATGATAGAGTGGTCTTACAACTGGGGTCAGAAGGAGGATGTTATCAGTGCTTCTGACCCGCGAAGGTAATGGGAGTAATGACTTCTCATCTCGAACCACTGTTATCGAATTTTCGTATACCGTTCGCGCCAAAGCCTGATGTTCCTGCATTAGAGAAGATAAACGCTGGGGGTCTGGAGCTGCGAGAGCAGTCCTCCAACTCAAGTAATGCTCTTTTAGTTGCAGCGCCCTTCCAGAAGAACGATAAATATCGCTCCTGGCTATCTTCTCGGTTCCAATAGCCTCGCGCACTGCTTCAATTGCTTTCCTTTGGGCTTCAGGCTTGTCATATATTTGGAGCATGTCACAACCAGCCTTAACCGCTATTACAGCTGCCTCCCCAACATCTAGCCCCCGCCCATAACCAGGCATGTCTGTCACATCGCACACCGTGAGTCCGTCGTATCCTAACTGTCTCCGAAGTACCTCATGAATAATATGCTTCGCATCAGCCGGAACCGTAATTCCTCCGTCACCTTGCAAGCTTTCCCCCCAGATCGAGGAGGTCAACATAACACTATCCAGCCCTGCCGATACCGCCCTCCGAAAGGGAATCAACTCATTTGCGTCTAGCTCATCCCGAGTTTTGAAGTTGAAAGTAGAGCTCCTACTTCCGTCCTTATTCGTTATCTGTCCGGTGCCAGGGAAGTGTTTTGCACAATGTCCGATGCCTCCAGCCCTCAGCCCTTCGGCAAAGGCAACACCATAACGTCCCACTGCCTGTGGATCATCCCCGAAAGCCCTGACACCGATCACAGATGAGTTTGATTCACTGACCACATCCAGTAGAGGAGCGAAATTCCAGTTGATCCCCACAGCTACCAACTCTTTCGCCGTAGCTTTGGCAATGTCGAAGGCTTGACTTGGTGATCTGGTTGCACCTAGAGCCATTGACCCAGGAAAGTGAGTACCTCGTATTCCGTCGCCTAATCGACTTATCTGTACCACGTCAGCCAGGTTGTAACACAGACACAGGTGGAACCACAACGATCCGTGGTAATCAATGTGGTGTATCGCAGCGTACCATTCCATTTTCCTGATCTATTCCAATAATGAGGGGCCTCTGAAATCCCGTTGATTGTGCAATATTCTGTAGCTCTTGTGTCAGGCGCGCTAATTGAACACCATCTATGCACCTGTCAGAACCAAGCCCTATCCAAAACCCCCGCAAACCCCTTTCATGACAAGAATTCACTAACCCCGAATGTTCCGCCGTGTTAACAGTATGTTTCCAACATAATATTTCTCGATCATCATCCGGATTTCGGGGGTCACTGTGAGCCCTTCGAATCCTACCATGATCATTTGCCCTATAAACCTAGCTAATCCGTCAGGGACTTGCAAAAGAAACCCGTGGAGAATTAATTTGTAGATACCGTAGAGTTTCATCGTCAAGCTGCAGTGACTCAGAAGGGCCCTTGTGAGGTTGAGCACATTCCGGGTTGACCTACAATGCATCCATTAGTTTAGCCAGCAGCGACAAAAAAAAAAAAAAAAAGGTAAAAGCAGGTAGAAGACCACGAACCGTCGCCATTCTATCTAGAAAGCTCCCAAGTCCCCCTAAGAGTATGGTGAAAAGATGGGGATGACTCCTGAGCTCTAGCTTTCCGGGACGCAGGTTTTGTAGCAAAGTTGTGTCCGAAATTCATCTGCAACCAACCAAGACTGTGTAACCAAAAAAATTCTCGGAAGTTGTGCCGGGATATTAAAAAGAGGATATTTAACTCAATGCTGCAGGAGGGGCCGCAATGGTTATACCGGTGTGAGGCGCCTGCCCCGACCGTAAGGATGATAGAAAGACAGAGATGAGGTTGAGTATTTGTAGCAAGAAGATAAATATAATAAATAATTTGATGAACCAGAGCTTGTGGACACGCTCTCGGAGATAAACAGTTAGAGCGAAAGCCAAAGAGCAAAAA